>ERZ1370068.10702-contig-9378_pt1 | contig 55900 bp, 84 predicted proteins | sample MGYA00561227_ERZ1370068 | MGnify/ENA primary metagenome ERZ1370068 (study PRJEB38410, sample SAMEA6850437) | metagenome | study: Metagenomic assessment of the ecological functions of the soil: analysis of the soil microbiota associated with the... | reverse complement strand
CGCGCAAAGTGGCGTCTGTTTCCTGGGATTGTGACATTTAGCAAGCCCATAAAAACCCGGAAGAAAAAGCCCAACATAAAAACGTGGTAAGTTCGGCTACAATGTGGAATCGATGATCTCTTTTCCCTGGTTCATTCCCCGCGATAACTGAGCTCCTTCAGATCGCAACCCGGCAAGAATGCTTCATGTGGATAACAAATGAACCTTAATTCCCTTGCGCAGACCTGGTTCAAAGGACGTTCGGCAAAAGTAAGGCAGTGATCGAACTTCTTCAACATAGGGAAAGCTCGGCTATCCGCAGTCGTTGAAAAAATGGCTAACGGGTCATAAAAATATGGTGAGCGTAAGGATATGCCGTGGAACATTTTCGACCCAGCCGGTAAAAGGATAAGGGGAATCAATCGTACGATCCGCCGATGAATGTCGGGGTCAATCTTTCTTCCCAGGCCAGGGTGATAGCTTTTCGCTGATCCGGTAAATCGGTTAGCGCCGTTGAAGGTAAACGTGTAATAAACCGTGATGCGGCGCAGGGCACCGTTTGTTTCAGAGGTTGTGCAGCCGCTTTTTTATCCGTATACTTTTCCCCTCGACCTCTTGGCCCATTACAATCCGACGAGCTTATGGATGAAGTTTTTAATCAATTCTCCTATTAAAAATTCCCTGGTCATGGTAAAGGATTTGTTTGACTAACGTCCGCTCATTACAGTTTAGTATGTGTCAATTAAAATTTATTAACCTTACTTAACATTAAAGCCAAGTTCATTAACTACTGTGTTTTGCTGCATTGTACCGCTAGCTTAGCATTCACAACACGGAAATGTACCGACTCGCCATACTATTTGCAATTTTACTGCCATCAACAACCCCCCAACACTCACCCGTGGCAAACTCATGGATACGCTTAGCGCTCAACCGGTTGCGGGAGCCACCATCACCATTCTTTCGCCAGGATTCCTCGCTCGTCAGTTTTACAATGACCAATACAAAAGGAGAATTTGCCCTGACAGGAATTGGGAAAGGAGCACGCTCCTGTTTACCCATGCCACCTGCAACATAGCCAGAGCAGGAATTTTGATAATAGGAAAAGAATCCTATGATTTCGGAACACTACCGATGGGAGATAAGTACAAAAACAATGAATGAAATCGTGGTCCAGGCGGAAGCGCCTCCTGTAACCATAATCGCGATACGATCGAATACAATGTACGGTGATCATTCGTAAACGCAACCCACGCCAATGTGGGAAGACATGCTCAAAACTTCCCGGTGTTAAGGTGGAAAAGCCTGCACTGTCAAAAGCACAGGGGCAAAAAAGTAAACGTTTTTGTAGCTTAGAATTCTTTGGCAATGATCCAAAATTGCTACCCGCAACCTGCCTGGGTTGATGCCGTGGATAAAGTCCAGGACACAGGATGAGCGATCAGCCCAGGTCACCGGGTTTGATGTGATGGTAAACAGTGAAAAGCCATCAACCTGAAATTGAAAAGATAAAAGAAAGGATTATTTGGACAAAACGCCGGTTATGGAACTGATGACCATGAAGGAAAATTCAATGTCAATTCCTTTAAAATGAACGGCAATTATCCGCCTTAGCCATGGCCAACAATGATAATGCAGAAGGGTTCTCTTCAAGGACATCCTGGCCTTATGGCAGGAGTCAGAAGCAAAAATGGATGGTGGCGGCATGAACATCTCTATAACAACCGCGGATCCCAGTGCTTCCATGATGGGGCTTCCAACAATGGCGGCATAACAAGTACCAGGCCGGTGGCGTAAATTATAATGATCTCACAAAGAAACTGATCAGCTAAATTATTTTTATAATCGTTAAGCAACTCCATATATAGAAAACGAAATCAGCCGGCAATATCTTCTACCGGATTCAAGTTATTTTTATAAACCGATAATGTCAATACCGGGCACCGGTTTAACTTCAGTATCGAACACCGATTTGACTCCAGTTCTCTTCCAGACATTAAAATATCACCATCTTTCAGTTATCAGAATTCCGGAAATCGTTCGGCCACTAACTATGAAACACTATCTGAAGAAAATTGGTTACTAATAATGGCTTAAATCTGAATTCCACTCTCCTCACGGTTATTCCCTTCCGGAACGATATCCTATTCATGAAAAAAATTTGGAAAGGGGACGTAGTTTTTCACTGAACCTGCAACAATCTGTTAAATGCATCTGATGGCGACGTCGAAATCTATCAATAGCTTTTGACCACGGAGGATCACTAAACAGGATCGATAGCATTGGGGTCGATAACCTCATCTGATCTTAAGGGATATTCCGCCGCAGTTTACACTGAGCCCTTCGGTAAATAAGGTTTTTGATGGAATTGAGTGCAGGGAAGAGTTCTTACAAAAATATCCGGCCAAACGAAATACTGATTTTGATAAACAGTCCGGAAAATTCGATAACATTAATCCCTTGCTCCCTCAAATGACTATGATAACACTTATGCCTATGCCAATGTGGGTTCGAAACTCAGGTACCAGAAGAAAAAATCAATGTAGCAATAGGTGCGCAGTGGCAGGAAGCTTCTTTTTGCGAATGGGGATATCCTGACCAATGGAAAGGGATACAACGATCCGTCAGAAATACTACAATCTCTTCCTAATGTACAAGCCCAATACAATTTTACCAAGTTCAGGAACCTGACATTTAATTACAATACTTCTACGGAACCAGCATCCATTAGCCAGTGTTGCAGCCTGTTCCAGATATTAGCAACCCTGTAAATATCAGGATCGGCAATCCGAACTCAACCAGGAATTCAGCCACCTTTGATGATTTGAATATATGTCGGTCAACCCATTTAAAGGAACCACTTCGCTCTCATCAATTACCGGGAACCAATAACCGCATAGTCAGTATTTATTTCTCCTTCGCTAAAGTATACGATTCCGGTAAATGTTGATGGTGTTTATTCTGTTAGTGGAGATATTAATTGGGGATTTCCCCTAAGCCAATCCAAGAAAAACAACGATCAATGTGGGACTGAATATGATTAAATCAAAAGATATTCAGTTCGTAGAACCGCGACAGGAATATCAATAGTAAGGGCTCAGGCCCGAGCTAAGGATTGATAATAATAGTCTCGGATAAACTCAGCTCCGGCATCAGCTATTCCAATAACATTTACCGTACAAATATTCATTGGTAGCCCAACCTGGATAAAGTATTTACGCAGAACTCGGGTCTTATGTAACTGGCAGTTACCTGTAAATTCTACTTCGCGACAGAGTTACCTATACCATGAACACCCAACGGGCTGAAGGCGGAATGCAAATGTCCTTTATGGAATGCTTCATTGCAAAGCAATTCCTTAAATACAACCGGGGAGAGTTCAAGTTGAGGGTGTTTATCCTGAACCGTGAATGTTGGCGTCAGCCGTTCGAGGCAATAACAATTATATAGAAGATTCAAAAAACAACGATTCTTCGGCCGATACCTGATGCTGAGCTCTCGCCTACAGCCTCAGCAAATCCGTGACTGGGAAATGAAAAAAGGCGGGATAATTAAAATAATGAGGTAAGTTGGAAAGTGTGTGAAGTGTGAAGATGGAATATGCTGGATTTGCCAAATTCAACATTTTGCATTGGGCTCAGTTTGCAACGAAGTTCATAGTTCTCCTTGGCTTCCGGATCCACTGAGTTCATCTCTCTTTGTTGCTTCTTTTTCCAGGTCTTTGAAAGCATGTCGCTCGAGTTCCCCGGTTTCATCTAGTACATTATCAAATAGGGGATCAAGGCTGAACGAGATAGGCCGAGCTCCAGCCCCAGTTAAATTCTTTCTCAACACCACCGTAAGCATTTTTTCCACTATCGCCCCGCCAGGCATAAGCCAAGCCAGCCATATCATAAGAATCCGGGCGGGTTTCCAGGTAATCCTGGAACGACTTTTCCATCCAACATATCGGCCTTTGCACGATTTCCTGTTTTATGCTAATGCGATGGCCCATCTGTGCTCGTTGGGCTATGTTCATGATAAACTTATCCCGAGCTTCCCCTCATAAAGCCTCTCGCCCCTTCTTCCAGTCGTTCAATTGGAAACACGAATACTTCCGCCACCTGGTAGAAGCGCATTCTTTATCATCGTACTTTAAGCATGAGCCGCTCGGAATACTTAATCACTGAGTCAGGTGTGCCGCGAATGATTGTACAATTACCAACAATATCAAACAGACCCTGATTTGTTTCCAACTTCTCCAGCCCTTTTTTTTTTTAAAGTAAGTTTCTGCCTTGGGAAATCACCCACGCCACTGCTATAGGTTTTCTCCAATTCTTCCGTGAACTTTAAATACCGGTCGAAATGGCTGAACAGGGTCAACCCTCAGCGCTTCTTCAGGATAATGTTTTACCGCTTTTACGGGATCTCTATCCCTGGTAATAATCTCCAGCGCTTCTATTTTGAGCTTCAAAGTTATTAGGGACACAGAAATACTTAAAAGCTGCCCGGTTCACATAATTTAAAACAGAATCCTCCACAGGTGCTGTCGGAAAAATGCCGGGCAAACAGGCAATTTGCTTCCAACTGAATTCCGACCAGCGGACCTGGAGGCCTGGTTTGCCAGTGTCTTGAATCGGAATCGGCTGGCTACGGAATACCCGCCATCTCCAGCGCCAAATAAGAACTACCCCGCCCTTTTGCGGATTTTTTGCCTCTCGACATGGTGGACCAGTCCTATAGCCTGGTTCTGCAGCATTACGAGCCGCATGCAAATCCCTGTACCATCTCTTGATCAATGGTCTTGGGTTCGAATAAGACTGGGCCAGTTCTTCCAACACTAAGTTTTGCACGTGCGAGACCAGCGCCTGCATTATGTTTTCCCCATGCAGCCATATCAACTGGTGGCAACTCTTTCCAAGTTCCCTGGTTTTCTTCCGGCGAAAGCTTAACCAGCAACCCGGACACGCAATTTTCTTGGCAATTTCATCCTGCAGCGGGAAAATATGTCTATCTCACCTGAAAATCTTCATCAGCCCACATTTGCTGTCCGGTTTCACCATTTACCAGTGAGGCAAATGCTTTTACTTTGATACATTATAGCGCTGAACATTACCCTGCAACGATGTAGTTGACACTCAGTCCTCCGGGCAATTTCAGGAATGGATTTAGTCGTTTGCCGGTAGCGTTCCGTAGATTGAAAAGCAATGGGAAGAAATTCTTTTATCCAGGTCAGGTTTTTTCAATACGGCGAGTGAAATTCCATTGCAAAATGGTTCGTTCTCCGCCTTGGCATACACTTTCATTTTTTAAAAGGTAAGTACGGCAATCGACTTGATCACTTTGATGTCCTGTTTCAGCACTTGCCTTGCAGATAATAGTATCAGGAACCCGGCACGGTTAGGAAATAATTGCCAAAACCTGAGAGTGAGTACCAGTTTTCTATCGGATGACCGTTTACCAGGCGTTGGAGCTGCTTTATAGTTTTTCCGCTCATCTCCTCCTTCTTCGGCACCAAGAACCTTCGTTCGCCAAAGCAAACACCTCCATTGGCTCTACCACGTTCTTGAATTCGGAAGCCGTCCCAGAGTGACACCGCCAGCCTTTGCAACTCAGTGATGGTTCCTCGGCATGCCATAAATTTCCCTGCGAGAACAATATGCTGTTGGCCACCTGCCAAGTGACTGAACCCTGGAAGCAATATTATTTACTGCATCGCCCAAGAAGTCTCTTCCGTCCTCAAAAGCCAGATTCACCGATATGTAGTCCGGATTCTAAGTGGAATGACAGGTTCCCGCTGAAGTTCTTTTCTGGACAGACATTGCTGCTTTGACAGCTTTTCAGTAGCCGGTAGAAAAGCGCAGGCAGCCATCGCCATCACACCAAAAATTCCAATACCTCCCCGTGATAAGTAGTTGCCCATTTCTAAGGACCGTATTATGCCGCCTGATAATCTGGATGGCAGCCGCTTCGTCTTTTGCATGCATCGACGGCACAACCCGACGACGTTCCGGTAAACAGAATTGCCGCCAATCTCCTGTTTTCGGGTTTGCACGTAGGGAAAGCTTACTTGAATACCAAGCCAATAGTAACTACACGTGGGAAATGTACAAATACGAAAATGTATTTGCAAATGGTAATTATGCCCATTCCCATTTGCACATCTTCTGCGTACATGCCAAATGTGCTGCATTCTCTTTAGCGTTAGCTACATGAGCAGACTCCACATCCTCGCGGCTCAGAGCTCTTCGCGCCAACGTAGTGTCATCCGCAAGGCAATTCATGCCAGCATACGCTTTACTCCTGGGAGTTGCAGGATCTTGTCTTCGATGGTGTCTTTACAGATCATGCAGTAGGCAAAGATATTTTTCGCTGGTCTGACCGTGTCACGGTGCGTACGGTCGATCGGCCTGCTGCTCAACAGCGGGGTTCCACCAGGGATCAACGATATATACATAGTCGGCTGCAGTAAGGTTAAGACCTACACCACCCGCCTTCAGCGATATCGAGGAATACCATACTTCACTCATTGTTCTGGAAACTCTGGATGGCTTTTTCCCGGTCCACAGCCGAAGTAAGCTTCCGTCAAAGTATTCAAGCCAAAACGGAACATTCAGCTCGATTAGCTTTTCCTTGATCAATGCCAGCATTCCTACAAAACTGCGGAGAAGACTGAGCGCCTTGTGGTTGCTGATGTTTTCCAGTGATCTCCCTTCCCAGCTCTTCCAGCTTAATGGACACATTGGATACTTGTCCATTAACATCATTCATGATCGAAGGCGAATCGCAGATCTGCCTCAGCTTCATCAAGCCCCTGAAGGATCGTCGGCGGCGATCTCTCAATACCCCGTTCGCTGATCACGCCAAGTATCTTGTTGCGGTAATCATTCCGGAAGGCATCATATATCTTTCTCTGTTCGTCCTCCATCTCACAGAACAAAATGGTTTCTGTTTTATCCGGAAGATCCTTAGCCACCTGTTCCTTCGTCCGGACGGCAGGATAAAAAGGATACAATAGTTTCCGGGAGATGATCCTTTTGTTCCTGCTCCCCGAATTTGTCAATCGGTGTGGCAAAATTCATTCCTGAAAAATTCCACACTGCCCAGCATTCCCAGTTCAGGAAATTCATCTGGGCATAAATATCAAAAGTGTTGTTCTGTAATGGTGTACCACTCAAACAGAGCCTGTTCCCTTGCTTTCAGCAACGATGCGGCTTTTTCGTGACCTTGCTCTGTGGATTTTAATCGGCCTGCGACTCATCCAGTATTCACATTAGCTTGATATCGCTGGCAAAAGTGCCGTAAGTTGGTGATTGATCACGTCGCTTCAGCAAAAGCCTTCTTGTCCCCTTGCCCTGTCGCCTCCGTGGTGGATCAGGTAAGTGAGTCCGGGGTGAATTTTTTGATCTCGTTTTCCCGAGTTGAACATCAAAGTGTTGGTCGGACAAACCACCAGTCCCTGCAGCCTTCCTTTCGCATTCTTTAAAATGTTGGATGAAGGATAAAGCCTGGACCAAGTAATTACTCCAGACCCATGTCATCGGCCAGAATTCCTCCCCAACCAACTTCACTCAGGTAATTCAAGCCAGTGATATCCCGCCACCTGGTATGGCCTGGTAGTATGCTCCAGTGCCTGCGGCGGATCAAGTTCTTTTGATCCGGTTGAAACTTCGTCAGTCTTTCATACTTTTCTTCAGCTCTTGATCAGCACTTCTTCTTCATTCCTTGCGTCAAGCGAACCCATCGATTGATGCTGAGGTGATATTTCGACAGCCTTAGTTCATTGTGTTTGCTCTTCCCCGACGCGGAACAACAGGGGAATATTTTTCAACCACTCTTCCGGCAGAATACCCAGCGTGCCATCATTGAGCTGGACGAACTGTTGCTTGTTCGATAAAGCCCTTTTGATTTCAGCGATATTGACCGACTGGTCGCCAAACAACACATCAATCTTTGCATCGAACCAGTCCATTCCGCCTGGAAATCCCGTGATCTTGGTATTTGGCTTCTCGGTATTGAATTTGAAAATTCTTGAGGACATCAAAACCGATCACCGGAACATTCATGTCCTTCATCGCGTCCAGGAAAAGAAAAAACCAGTTGTTCTTCAAGACATCAGCGCCTTTCCTCAAGCACCAAGTGCACCGCCCTCCGGTCGCAGGAAATTGGAATGAAGGCCTTCCATCTTCTTGACAAACTGCGACTCCGCAGTTTATTCCTGTTGATCACCATCACTTTGTCGTTCAAGTGGGAATGGTGATCCACATCCTTGTCGTTATACTTTATTTCAAAACCTTTGCGACTTCAAAATAGGCGAACGAACAAGGTAATCCCCTTTTTCCCTGCAATTGCAGCCTGATATCCGGCTCTCACCCTCCTTCACTTCGCTTACCAGGGACTTATCGAAATCAACGCTGTAATTGCGTGCGTTATGGGTGATAACTTTTTCTTTAGGAATTCGGGCCACTCATCCTGCCGTATTTCCAGCTTTCCTTCTGGCAGAAAATCCTGAATGGCCTCGAAATCTTCCTCCTTTATCCCAGGTGTGCAATACGTGGTCATACAACATGATCCAGTCGCTCCCCACTCATTGTCTTCAATTCTTTTCCAGTTCATTTACTTTGCGCACTATTTATTTTTTCTCCTGGTATACGTGAAAGTCTCAGCGAATCTGTGCTGATGACGGTACCAGGTTTGCTGTAATAAAATTCTTCCAGGCGGTGTCCTTTCTTTTTGCCCGAACATTTTTTTCAGCTTCGGAAGCATGTGTATTCTACGATAAGCGTCTTCGTATCTGCGGGGAGTTCTTCGTCCTCCGATTGGATGATGTTTTCCAGATGCCTGAAAATGGAAGTTCCTGCTGATGAACTTATTAATTTCGGCCGACTGGAATTTTCTCGAGGCTGCTGAAGTAGTGTAGCTTCCTCCTCCGGCATCCCTTCAAGAGATAAATTTGCCGAGGTCCATTTTTTCTACCTTACCCGTAAATGCATCGCCGGTTTCACTAAACTCACCGCTAACTGCATCAATGGAAAAGCCGGGAAGTATTTTTTCATTGGTGTTGAATACAACATACAATATTTTTGTGCCGTGGTAAACACTGTTTCTTCGGTTCCTCTTCTACCATCTGCCTCATTTCCACCCTTGGCTTCAAGGCATTTGAAGCGGGTGCAATTCTTTTGATGCTACGGGATCCAGTACCCGAAGAAATGGTTTTCCGTCTTTATAGGCGAATTCAAATTTCTTTTCCCATCCTTCATCCCTAGTGCTATAGCCATAGAAACTCCAGCAGTTGTTTTCCTTTTCCAGTTCCTTATCGAATCAAAATAATTCGGACCATAGGAATTGAGCAGCTGGACATAAACTAAAATCGTCTTATGAAGACAAAGGGGATGGTTTTCCTACACCTGCATTTACAGGATAGTGTCAAAATTCCGCTCTCCTCGTTTTCCTGTATAACCAACGGAAATACTTCTCGCCTTCCATTTCAAAGGGAGGCTTCCACTCTTTTCATCCTTCGCCCGAAACAATATTGGCTTTTTGCGTTCACGCAGATATTGTACTGCCGGGGTTGCTATCCCTCAGGTTCAGTCAGCGGCCCCGACCGTCTTCGAGGTCGATATTCCGCATCTTGATAACGGTATGCCGCTGGTGATATAAAATGCCTTTCTCGCCGAGAATATTTTTATCGAGCAGTTCCTGCAATTGAAGTAGCGCGACCGCTTCGTGACGGCAGATATCCCGAGATTATAGGGGCAACTGCACCATATGGACAAGGTTTTGGGGTCCTTGTATTTCTGGATATAAACTTTGTAGTAAGTGGTATAGTTATCGTCTTTTACCCGGAATGTACCGAACTAAGTAATTCATCATGTTCGATGAATTCCACGTAACCAGTGCATGGATCTTTTTCCCCGCGACGGATTACTTCGTCCGTGCCACTATTATAGACGAATTTCAACAGGTGTGATAACGTGCCATATATGAGAATAACGCCTTTACGGATTGTGAAAAGAAGTAATCTGCAAAGTAAAGAAAAAAGGGGGATAAATCAGGTGTTTCTGACTTCGCTTAGAATGCTCTTCACCCGGAGCTGGTGAAACAGCAGTCCAACCCCGTCAATATACAAGGGTCTGGCCTGTTATGTGGGCGGCGTGGTCTGATAATAGGAATAGTGCTGCATTGGCGATATCATCCGTTGTTGCCGGTTTTCCCAGCGGTGTAAGTTTCTTCCAGGTCTGCTTCATATTCATGGTTCCATGGCCATCGTTCGTTCAGTAATGGTTGCACCGGGCGCGATGGCATTGATTGTAATATTAAAAGGCGATAATTCTATGACGAGATTTTTGCAAGCATTTGTATCGCCGACTTTGTCATGCTGTAAGCAGCGAGATATTTGTCGGGCCTGCATACCTGTAACCGATGACATAAGAAGGATTTTTCCACTCTTTGCCTTTCTCATTTCCAGCGCGCGGCAGCCTGTGCCAGGAAAAATGTACCTGCAAAATTTAATTGCAGAAGTTTTTGCGTTGATTCAGGGCATAGGAAAAAAATCCCCGAAAGTGGTAATGCCGGCATTTGCCACCACTGCGTCTATTCCGCCATACCGTTTTACCGTTTCGGCAACCATTTCCCGGATAAAAGAAACATCAGAAACATCACCGGGAATATGATCACATTTCCCACCTTCATTTCATGGATAGCGGTAGTTGCTTTTTCAGATAGTGAAGGGTCGATGTCATTCACTACAAGTTGCGCTCCCTGCGCCGCAAGTTTACGGGCAATGGTAAATCCGATTCCCTGTCCTGCGCCGGTCACAATTACAACTTTTGATTTAAGCATAGATTCAAAATTGATTACGGATTGCGGATTACGGATTACGGATTGGCAACTCTAGTCTCTAGTCTATTGAAACCCCCAGCCCACAACCCACAACCCTCAACTACTAATGGCTGTCTCTCGTCACGGTGCTCCCCGAGTTTCCGACCAGGAAATCAAGGTCCGCACCCAGGTGTGCCTGTTGTACCCGCTGCTGGGTATAATTGCACATAGCCGCGATTATCCATTTTATGGCGTGGGTTTCCATTTTTTTCTGCGTGCTGCCAGTTCCTCATCACTCACTAGCAGGCTAAGCTTTCTTCCTGCAACATCGAGTTCGATCCAATCGCCATTTTGCACCAGGTGCCAAAGTTCCCCTGATGGCTGATTCAGGTGAGACATGTAACACAACCGTTCCAAAACCAGTGCCGCTCATGCGGCCATCGGAAATCCTGACAATATCGTGCACTCCCTGCTCCAGCAGCTTTTTCGGCAGCGCCATATTGCCAACTTCGGGCATGCCCGGATAACCTATCGGCCCAACATTTTTCAGGACCAGGATACTGTCGGCGGTAACCGGCAGACCAGGATCGTCTATGCGTTCATGGTAGTCCTCAATATTTTCAAATACAACCGCCTGGCCCTTATGCTGCATCAGGTGCGGAGAGGCTGCCGACGGCTTTAAGACTGCACCGTTCTCACAAAGGTTTCCTGCAGTACCGCCAACCCCGTTTCTTCCTTAAAGTGGCGCTTCAGTGGCACAATCACGCCCGGATCAAAACATTCCGCATCGCTGTAATTCCATTCCAGTGGCTTACCGCTTACCGTCGTATGGTTATGGTGCAGTCGTTCGTGCATTTTCATTCACAACAGGCAGGCCGCCGGGCATAATAAAAATCTTCCATGAAATATTCCCCGAGGGCTGAAGATTCGCCAGCAAGGGTGTATTCGCAGACAGACGGTCAAAGTCCGCAAGCGTAAGTTCTATGCCCATTCGTTCCCGCCAGCGCAAGCAGATGGATGACGAAATTGGTGGAACCTCCAATGGCGGCATTGATCATGATCGGCATTTTCAAATGCCTCACGGGTAAGTATATCCGAAAGTCTTAAATTTTCTTTCACCATCTCTACAATTCGCTGGCCGGAATACTGCGCCAGTACCTTGCGTGCGGCTGCCTGCGTGCGCGGGATAGCTGCATTGGTGGGGAGGGTGAGTCCGAGTGATTCAACCATACAGGCCATGGTAGATGCAGTACCCATAACAGCACAATGCCCCCGGCTCCCTGCACATGCACGCCTCTGCCACGGTTAGTTCTTCCTGGCTCATATCACCTGTCCGGACAGCATCGTTAAACCGCCAGACATCACTCGTTGCCGATGGTTTTCCCTGGTACCCTGCCGGTCAGCATCGGTCCTCCTGAAACAACAATGGTCGGGAGATTTACACTGCAGGCACCCATCACCAGCGAAGGAGTTGTCTTATCGCATCCACACAACAGCACCACGCCATCCATCGGGTTGGCCCGGATGGATTCTTCCGTATCCATGCTCGCGAGGTTACGGTAAAAGCATAGCCGTATGGTTTGATCAGGTCTCACCGAGCGACATCACTGGAAATTCAACAGGAAATCCGCCTGCTGCAATGACGCCTTCGCTACAGACTCACGGCCAGTTCCCTGAAATGTGCATTACAGGGAGTCAGTTCACTCTGTGTATTGCAATACCAGATGACGGGCTTTCCCTGAATTCTTCATCGGGTATGCCCTGGTTTTTCATCCATGCGCGGTAAATAAATCCATCCTTACCCGTCCGGCCGAACCAGCCCTGGAACGCAGTTGTGAATTAATCATGACAACAAGGTAAAAAATTATGGATTACGGATTGTGGATTGCGAATTACGGATTAGAAATGATTTTCATGGCATTAATCACATAAGAAACTCATTATGAGTACTTCCAAAAATCCGCAATCCGCAATCCCGTAATCCGCAATGACCAGATTGATTGTAAGGTCTACGACCTTACAGTCAGTCTGTCCCCTATAAACTCAGGTAAGACATTTTGCTCCGTCCAGAGTAAGGCAGTATCGGATATCTTTTTCCAGTCCGTAATTTGTACAGGCGATGGTAGTGAGAAGCATCATTGGCCTTCATGAGATCCAAAAGATCGGGCTGGGCCGCGCGGTAGAGGTTCAGGGCGATATTGGAACTGTCACAACGAATATAAAAATGCTCGCGGACCCTATCAATGACTGCGCCGGCAAATAAACTGTCTTCTATGTTCACCCTGTCTTTCCATGCCGCACATCCGAGAATAACATTTTTTTCTTCATGACCAGGTGTTCCACAAACAGCAGATAAATTGGGAATCGAACCAGTGATAATTTCTCTGCACCATTGTCAAGCGCCATATGCAAAAGCTTTGTCCCGTTGGTGGTGGTGAGTACCAGGATCCGGTTTCCAACAAATTCCTCCGGATATTCAAAGGGGAGAGTTGCCATGCGTCAGTCCTTCAGCTACTTTCACCATCCCGCTCTCCTGCGGTTATGGCGCGTTCAGTTCATGTCCCAATTCAATACAACGCGGTACTGTAGCTACCGGAATTACCGAAGCAGCCCCGTTAAATAATGCAGTGGCAATGGTTGATGTGGCCCGCAAGACATCAATCACAACAACAATACTATCGCTGACATCGTAAAGAGTAAGTAGCGCAGGGGAGAAGCAGGTGAAAAGATTGGGTTTAGATTGCTCCATAATCTCCGGATAAAGAATTTACGACATAAGCGCTCTCCACATTTCTGTTTCTGCATATTTCTTTATCACGGCATTTCTTTCTGCAGGAATTTCAAGATACGCCGGTAAGATAAAGACTGTTGACAATCTGCCCTGCCACTCCATACGGTGATTTGAAATCCAATATGTCGATCATCAGTGTCCCATTGTCACACGGGCTTGAAATGATGTTCATGGCTGAAATGCAACAAAATCTCCCTTCACCTGTTCATCAGTGTAAGCTATTACGGGAGATTCCATTTTTGTGATCTTCACCTGCATTGATCCTTTTCTTACCTAAATGTTTTGCCCTCCGGGTAACAGTTTCATTAAGGTTGATTAGTCCCGAGGTAACGCCACCGATGGCTTCTTCGCGGGTATCCTTGGTGGAAACTTTATGAAGGCTGATATTCCTGCTGAGGTCAAAGACCCGGTGCTGTGGTGCGGCAATAAAAGTAGTCAGATGGATGATTGGCATATTTTGGATTGGCGGATTAACGGATTGGCGGATTGGCGGATTAGTACAGCGAAATGTTGAATTGAAGAATCCGTCAATCCGTCAATTCGCCAATCCGCTAATTCAAACAAACGGCATTTTCACAACTTTGGCCTTGATCTGCTTATCCCTGATGTCGATATAAATTTCAGATCCCAGTGAAGCTATGTTCTGATTGTACATATCCCATGCCAATTGCTTTATTCAGGGCAGGTGATTGTGTTCCCGATGTTACCCTGCCAATCAAATTTCTTCTTCATCCTTGATCCGGTAATCGTGGCGTGGTATACTTTATCCACCATCTCAAACCAACCAGTTTCTTTTCCAGGCCGTTATCTTTTTGTTTTTTCAGGAATTCGCTCGCAGTAAATGGCTTGGCAAATTTGGTGATCCAACCCAGTCCGGCTTCCAGGGGTGTACTGAAATCATCAATATCATTTCCACTAGAGGCAGTATCCCATTTCCAGACGCAGTGTGTCCCGGGCACCAAGTCCAATAGGCTTGATCCCCTTGCTGCACCTGCCTCGAATATGGCATCCCAGATTTTTCCGGCATTATCTCCAATGTCCTCAAAATAAATTTCTACTCCCGCCTGCACCGGTATAACCTGTCGCACTTACCAGCACATTATCCACTCCGGCAAATTTCCTTTGGCAAAGGGTGTAATATTTCAGGTTCAGGATGTCCATCTCAGTTAATGGCTGGAGTATTTTTGTCGCATTTGGTCCCTGGATCTAGCCAGCAGGCAGGTTTTCTCGGAAATATTAGCGCATCTCCACGGCATTTGTATTATGCCGCATGATCCATTCCCAGTCTTTCTCAATATTGGAAGCATTCACCACCAGCATGTAGACCTTGTTTTCTTCTATACAATAAATGAGCAGGTCATCGACAATTCCGCCGTTTTCATTGGTCAGGCTGCTGTACTGTGCTTTTACCAGCGCCAAGTTTTGAAGCATCGTTGGTGGTTACCCGTTGGATCAGGTCCAGCGCATTTTCCCCTTTCAGGATAAATTCCCCCATATGACTAACATCAAATACACCACTGTTATTTCTAACCGACTGATGCTCGTCACTAATTACCTGTATAAGAAATGGGCATGTTGTACCCGGCAAATTCGGCCATTTTAGCGCCAAGAGCAATATGCCGTGATGTAAAAGGGGTTGATTTCATATTTTACGTGTAATGCCGCAAATTAAGGTCTTGCCAATAAAGATGGACAGTTTAGTTTGTGTAACTAAACCATCAAAATACGCCGCAAAAAACTACCCCCGGTGCATTTAAACACCAGGGGCAGGGTTCAGGTAATTTATAACGTTACCATCATTTGGTATTACTTACGTTATAGTCATACGGCAGGATTCATTTATAGTCATACGGTAGAATCTATGTTAAACATCATACGGCAGGATTCTCTTCATAGTCATACGATAGGATTCACACTACATTTATATTGTGGCATTCTCCTTGAACAAACTTTCCGGCCTTATCAAAAGAGACATATTTCTTTCCATGCCCTTCTAACCTCATACCGGTATAGTTTTCGCTATTATCATTTTCGACGAAGGCTTTTTCATTGACTTCCCAATCACGGTACTTACTCTTGCCAAATGAGTTCACTTCACTTCAGCATGGCACATCATTTATTTTTTCTCTGTAAAGTCCATGTTCCATCGAGCCTACGTTGAAGGATTCAATATCATTGGGATTGATCAGTGCAAGCGGATTGGCGGCACCGGATATACCACCGTTATCGACCGGTACGCCGTCAATAGCTAACAATGGTACTATTACTTTGCATTCAGAGATGCTCCGCCACGAGTGCGGATAGTGCTGCCCGAACCAGGCGCCCCGCCATTAGATGTGACCTGCACACCCCGCTACTTTGCCGGCAATTAATTGTTCCGGCGTTATAATAGATCCTTTATTAAAGTCCTTGGCTGTAATAGCTGTAACGGAGCCCGTAGGAGTCTTTCTTCTTCAAACGAGGTTCCATAACCAATCACCACCACTTCATTGAGCGAAGAAACACTCCCGGTCATGTTAACCGAGACTGAGGCTCTTTCCCTTTCAATAGAAACTTCCCACGGTTGTAAGACTCGATGGAAGTCAAGACCAGCACTTTTACAGTCGGCGCTACCGAAATCCTAAAAGAGCCATCTGTTGATGTTTGAGTTCCGCCGGCACCTCCTTTGGGAGTGACATTTACCCCCAGCTAGTCCTGATCCATCCTTCGAATCAGTAACCCTACCGGTAATCACTCTGTCTTGTGCATGCGACTAGATGTGTAGATAAAAGCAGTGCAGAAAGTGCAAATGCTTTTAGCAAGTTTTTGCAGGACATAAGCAATCGTTGTTTTGTTAAGCAATTCAGTTTCGAAAATAACAAATGTGTATCAAGCACACAATGTTAGGATTTAATTTCTCACAAAAAATCTTTTCTTTCCTATCACGTTCATCTCTCCACCTATAGACGGCCATGGAATTTATGTAATCGGTTTTTACACTTACTAAAGCTAAAAATATTCTTTATAACTCCCTGTTGATTTTTTCCTTTTCCGATGAGTCCCTGCTTATCAGTAGAGGCTCAAGGACGACCTTTTGCTGCCTGTGGCCGTTGGTTTCTTTTTTTCAATCAGGTCAACCAATAGACCCAGGGCCGACCTGCCCATCTGGATCGTTTGTTGGTCAACCGTCGACAACCTCTGGCGTAATGTATTCACCAAACAACTCATTGGCGAATCCGATAATACCCTACTTCTCCCGGAATTTTTATCTTCCGTTCTTTAAGTTCGCCCATAGCACCCAACGCCGTAAAATCTTCTGTCGCAAATATTGCGTCGGGCGGATTGGGCAACGACCAGAAATGACGGACACCTTCTTTACCTGATTCAATTGAAATATTGCCAGTATAAATCAGCGAAGGATCTGTTTTAATCTTATTCGCCTGCAAGGCCCCCATATACCCTTTCAAACGATCATAGAAATTCTTCAAATGCTGTGGCCCCGATATATGCGCTAATTCGTTTGTAACCTTGTGCTATCAAATGTTCCGTTGCCATAAACGCACCCTTATAATCATCGATCACTACCGAATCGATTCCAAGATCATCATTCGCCCGGTCAAAGAAAACAATCGGTATTCCCCTATGCCTTAATTTCTTTCAGATGAGAATAGTCGATCGTATCTTTTGGCTATCGAAATAGAGAATGCCATCAACCCTTGCCGACAAAAAGCTTTCAAGACCTTTTTCCTCATATTCTCTGCTTTCGTTGGATTGATACAAGCAGCACATTATATCCTTGTGTATTGGCCACGCTTTCGATGCCATGCACAACAGAACCAAAGAAATTGATCTCTGCACTTGGAATAATCACGCCAATCAAATGAGTCTTACCCGATCTCAGCGAAGAAGCAACCCTGTTTCGTTTATAATTTAATTGTGAAGCAGCCAGGCGCACTGATTTCTTGGTCTTATCACTAATGCCCGGATGATTACTTAATGCGCGGGAAACTGTAGCTTGGAGTAGTATTCAATTCTCTTGCAATGTCGGCTATGGTAATCTTGTAGGACAATTATGCAATCGTTTACACAAGTTTAACAAGATTTTGAGAAGTGGCAAAATTTAATTTGGGGCTAAGAGGTTAAAGGAGTAAAGGAGTTAAGGAGGGATTCTGGAGGTCGGGGCTGTTGATTGCTGGCTGATAGATGCTGGGTGCTTGCAGGTTGGTTGAGTGAGCAGGTTGTTCGGCGCTTGAAGGTTGCGCGAACCGTTGGGTTGGCAAGATCTCACTTTGGGCTAAGAGGTTAAAGGAGTAAAAGGAGTTAAGAAGGGATTCTGGAGGTCGGAGCTAGTCATTGTTGGCTGATAGATGCTGCGCTGTTTGCAGGTTGGTTGGAGTGAGCAGGTTGTTTGGCGCTTGCAGGTTGCGCGAAGCTTGGGTTGGCAAGATCTAACTTTGGGCTAAGAGGTTAAAGGAGAAAGGAGGAAAAGTGAAGGCTGCGGCGCTTATTTTATCAACTGCAATCGTTTGGAGAGTTGTAATATTGGATGGATAAATGATATTTAATAATTGGCCGATAGAGCGATGCTGCCGTTTTACCTTTCTGCTGCCCTTGAACATTGAAAATCGAATATGGAATATTGAACATTTATATATGCCTCTCAAAAAGAATCTGCTTCTATAGTATTGTCGATCCCCTTATTAACCCTAGCCCAGGACCCCTGGAAGATCACTGCGACCGACATTAACGCCTTCTAATTATTATGGCGTCACAGTCGCCAACGGGATGATCGGCATTGTATCATCACCCGAGCCATTTAAAGTAAAGGATGCTGTGCTCGCGGGGGCGTACGATCTCTATGGCAGAGGAAGAGTCAGCAATTTTCTACGCAGCTTTAACCTTCTCAACGATGCGACTCGAGATCGATGGGCGCGGTATTGGAACGAAAGATGCTGGTAACATATGAAGCAGGAACTGGATATGCACCATGCTTCTTTACGACTTCATTTGACTATGGCGACAAAGCCTCCGTCTCATACCTACCTATTATTCATTGAGGCACTTGCCCTATACCGTGCTGATGGACGTGACCATCATCGCCAAAAAAGATATTACGATCAACAGCGCCAGCGTGATGGAAGCCCCCGATGCTTTAAAGGATGTACAGAATTATTATAATGAAATTGACAGGCCACACGTCGTTATCAGCCTGCTAACTTCTGCCGCCAGAAGTCCCACCGGTAAATTGTTGATGTGCGCCTCCAACACGTTTTTATTTTCTGAAAAACATGGCGAAGGAGCCAAGGGTGATACATGAGATGTGGGATAATAATATGCACCTGATGAAGTTTTCAAAAAGATAAAGGCTGGTGAGACTTATCGGTTCTCCATAGCCGGTACTTCTATCACTTCGGCCCATCATGATGACCCGCTGAATGAAGCAGAAAGAGCAACCATATTTGCCAAACTGGAAGGCAGGGATCGTCTGTTACAGTTTCACAATAAAGCCTGGGATGAGTTATGGAAAAGTGACATTGCTATCGAAGGGGATCCCCAGGCGCAACAGGATATCCATAGTATGCTCTATCATTTATATTCATTCGTCAGGGAAGGGACGGCCTTGTCGCCCTTCGCCAATGGGTTTAAGCGGATTGGGTTATAACGGCCATGTGTTTTGGGATGCTGAGTTGTGGATGTATCCTGCTATTCTTGTGTTGCATCCCGAAATGGCAAAGAGTATGATCGAATATCGCTTTCAGCGATTGGACGCAGCGAGGCGAAATGCATTCAGCAAGGGATTCAAAGGGTGCGATGTTTCCATGGGAAAGCGCGGAAACCGGAGTGGAAGAAACGCCCGTGTGGGCATTGAGCGGCCCCTTTGAACATCATATCAACTGCCTGTGTAGCGATCGCCACCTGGAATTATTATTGCGTGACACAGGATAAGACCTGGCTAAAGGAAAAGGATGGCCTATACTTTCTGCCACAGCTGATTTCTGGGCAAGCCGCGTTGAAAGAAATGGCCAGGGACATTATGATATTAAGAATGTGGTGGCCGCAGATGAGTGGGCAGAGAATGTAGACAACAACGCTTTTACCAATGCGGCTGCAAAAGCCAATCTACACTTCGCCACTGAGGCTGCTAAAATACTCGGCATAACTGCCTGATCCTGATTGGATGAACGTGGCGAGCAACATACCCATATTAAGAATGGATAACGGCGTCACCCAGGAACATGGCGGGCTATCATGGCGAAGGCATAAAGCAGGCAGACGTCAATCTGTTGGCCTACCCCCTGAAAGAAATTACCGATCCCAAACAAATGCGTAAGGATCTTGAATATTATGAAACCCGGGTCCCTAATGAGGGAACACCTGCCATGACCCAGGCAGTCTTCTCACCTTATATGCCCGGTTAGGCGAAGGAGATAAGGCTTATCACTGGTTCTAAAGAGGCTTATACATCCAATCTTAATCCACCGTTCAGGGTCATAGCCGAAACCAAGGGAGGGACCAATCCTTATTTTGGCAACAGGGGCCGGCGGAGTATTACAAAGTGTGTTAATGGGTTTTGGGATTGGAAATAACAGCCAGGGGTATTGTTGCAGGTCAAATCAGTTCTACCGGGCCCATGGAAAAGCCTCGACTATTACAGGCGTAGGGACCGGAGAAGAAGTCGATAGTCGTTAGTCGATAGCGATAGTCAGCCTCGAGCTAACAGCTAATGGCTAATAGCTAACAGCTTTTTCCTTAATTTCAAATATTCTCTTAACTTAGCCAACGCATTTGAAGAAGATCAGCTGCCATATTATTACTCCTTTTACTTGCCTTCAATTGGCATGGTTACCGGATTGTTATTGCTGTATTGCAAGACAAAGCCGACCGCAAACTCGAAGCCCGCCTGGACAATAGTGAATATGACGAGTCTCAGCTTATCGAGATCAGGATGACGATGAACATGCCGCTACCAGCAACGTTTCACCGACTTCGAAAGAGCTTATGGCGAGGTTGAGATCAATGGAAAAACCTATACCTACGTGAAGAGAAAGGTGGATGGAGATGTGGTTATATTGAAATGCATTGCCAACAAATCAAGGTCTCAACTAAAGACAATCGACAATGATCTCACCCGGGCCAATAGTGGCGTAGAAACAGATCATCCCGGCAAGCAGCAACAACAAACTTCATTTGCAAAGAATTTCTGGAGTGAATATGATGGTGAAAATTCATTCGCGTGCTCCGGTCAAAACATAACCTCACCCGCCTCGGCATTGACAGCTTATTCCTTTCACATACCTGAAGTAAACATTAACACTCCTCATCAGCCTCCGGAATGTTGATGCATCAATCAACATCGGTCCGCACCTTTTTTCACTTAATAAATTTTCATGTTTTTATGCGAATAGCACTTATTGCTGTTGCAGGCGCAGTAATACTTAGCGGCTGCGGCAGCACCACCAAAAGCGATTACGAAAAAGATCACTCACGATCCGATACTTTTTTGCAATACGGTACACGAATTGAACAGCGTCGTAATGGGAAATAATTTCAGTCCCATAGTAGCCTCTAGAAACTATATGTATGCAAGCGTTGCCGCTTACGAGGTCATCGCTGCCGGCTACCCGGATAAATATCAATCCCTGGCCGGCCAGGTACATGGATTGAAGTCTGTACCGAAGCCTGATCCCGCTAAGAAAATCGACTTTGAATTTGCAGCTTTATTGGCCTTTCAAAACCTCGGTGAAGCGGTTACGTTCCCTGAAGGCAGCATGTCTTATTATACCGATAGTTTAAAGAAAATGATAAGAGATCATGGAATGAGCAATGAATTATTCGATAATACCGTTGCATTTGCCGAGTACAGGTCGCCTGCTGTTATTTTGAAATGGAGCAAAGGCGATATGTACCTCCAGACGAGGACCTATCCGGAGGTATAATGCTAATGGACAATATGCCTGGCAGATGGGTACCCACGCCTCCCGGTTACACGTCTGCGATGGAGCCACACTGGAATGGATAAGACCGCTGGTTTTGGATAGCGCTGCTCAATTCCACTCCTCCCCGACCTCCTGTTTTCAATGTAACTGATAAGAAAAGCAAATATTACCAGGAAGTAATGGCAATTAAGAATGCGGTGGATAGTTTGACCCCTGAGCAAAAGCATATCGCTGATTTCTGGGACCGACAATCCATTTAAATTGAATGTAAGCGGACACGTCAGTCGTTTGGAACAAAAGTTCTCGCCCCCGGACACTCGGATGAGTGTCGTGGGTATTGCTGCAAAGCAGGCGGGTTTTGATTTTGCTTCCACTGTGTAGCTTATGCTATTACCGCCATGACCCAGTTCGACGCCTTCATTCAATGCTGGGATGAGAAATACCGGAGCAATTGCGTAAGACCAGAAACTGTGATCAATAAATACTTTGATCAGAACTGGCAACCCTATCTCCAGACTCCTCCTTTCCCCGAATATACTTGTGGGCACTCAACTCCGCGTCCCCTCGGCCAATGCGGAAGCCCTGACCCGTATGTACTGGAGATAATTTCGCTTATACTGATACGAGTGAGATGGAGTTCGGAATCAAAAGCCGGTCCATACAAATCATTCAAAGACGGCAGCGGGAGGAAAATAACTGGGCCCGGTTTTATGGAGGCATACATTTTCATAACTCATGTATCGTGAGTACGGAGTATGGAAGGAAAAGTTGGCGATTTCGTCGTCAGTCGCCTGAAGATGAAAAATAATTTATTTACCAATCAACAACTGTCTTTATGAAACCAATCTATATCATTTTAATTGTTTCACTTGTTACTTAGCGCAGCTAAAAGCAAATGCGCAAGGTTGTGTGGCTATCAGCAGGCACGGCAGGGGTTTGTAGCCGTCCCTCAGATGTCAAGGGATGGGAATTGAACATCAACAACCGCTATTTTAAATCGTATAAGCATTTTGTGGGTACGGTTGAGCAAAAACAAAGAGAAGAAGAAGGCACTAATGTAATCAACCATTCTTATGAAATGGATGTTACGGCTATTAGGACGATCAACTCAAGATGGTCAGTTACCGTTACCTTGCCGATCATGGCCTTTGCGCGTTCGTCTCTGTATGAGCATGATAACCTTACGAGACACAGTCACACATTCATTTTGGTATTGGTGATGCTCGGTTTTCTGCATACCGGTGGATGTTCAACCCGGCCAAATCACACAACGGGGAACATACAACTGGGTCTTGGAATAAAATTGCCTACCGGCAACTATAATTACCAAGATTATTTTTATAAGAAGGCGGATTCATCGGTCCTCGGGCCGGTTGACCAATCCCATTCAACCAGGTGATGGCGGCACAGGAATAACTTTTGAATTCAATGGCTTTTATAATTTCTCCCATGTAGTAGGTGTTTACGGCAATTTCTTTTATCTCTCAAATCCCAGGAAGTCAATGGCACTTCAACAAAGAGAGGAGGAACACCTACTCCCACAGATAAGAAATACAATGTCGATGTGATGAGCGTTCCTGACCTGTTTATGGCCCGTGCAGGAGCGGCAGCAATGGTTGACCAATTTACATTCGCTGCTGGAATGCGGGTGGAAGCACTCCCATCCACTGATCTCATTGGTGGCGGTCGCCGGATTCATGAAGGCCCGGTTATATTGTATCGGTTGAGCACTGGGATAACATATGTTGCCAAAAAAGTCAGTATTAACCTGGCTGTTCCTGTTGCTGTAAAAGGAACCGCACGCAAAGCAATGCGGACAAAAGGCAGACGGCCGATACCGGCGTTCACAAACAAGGTGATGCAGCCTTCGCTGACTACCCGGTCAGTGTTGGCATTACAATTACGACTTTAAAACTTACCAACATGAAAAAGTTTTTAAATCAAAATAAATTTTTGATAGCAGCCTTTCTATGCCTTCAACTAAACACTGTTGTTGCCCAAACCGACATCGACACTTGATGCATGATGGAGAAAAATGCTTTTTGCGTTGGACCCATGTATAGCTACAGTAGTTGGACCAATTACTGGGGAGGGACACTAAAAGGGACAATCAGAACCTGGGAACAGTATCGACCCAAATGATTGGATTGATGGGCAACTATGGCATTACAAGGAATCTCAATGCGCTCTTCAGCGCTCCCTACGTAAAGACAAAAGCCTCGGCTGGCACTCTTCACGGGTTGCAGGGCGTACAGGACCTCCAGCCTGTATTTAAAGTGGAGAGGATATGAAAAAAGATGGGTTAGTGGAAGATTGTCCCTGTTTGCTATCGGGAATTTCATTTCCACTCACCAATTATGTTGCAGATTTTTTACCGTTATCCATTGGATTGCGCAGCAAGACAGCATCGGCCAGAGCCAGTGATAGACTACCAGAGAAGTAATCTCTTCGTCACCGGTTCTGCAACCTTTTGTTTATCGCGCTAATATCAAAATTGACCGCAATGCATATTACACAACAGAGATGCATTATACTAATGAAGTTGAAATGCCGAATGGCTCTAACTATAATCTGCGGTTGGGATACCGGAGTAACCGGTTGATCGCCGAAGCGGTCATCAACAATTGGACAAGTTTGGGAGGTTTTGATATAACCCGCAACAACATGCCCTTTCAAGCAACCGGATGAATGCAACAACCGTGGGCGCCAATTTTAAATACGTAATATTCGCTTCACTGCCTCAATTAGCCATCGTTGCCGGTGGCAATACAACCATTGCAGGAAGAAACATGGGACAGGCAACGACGCTATATGGTTCCTTCTTTTATGTATTCAACTTTGGGTCCCAAAACAAAATCAACTGGTACAAACACAAAAATAATTTACCATGAAAAAAATATTTTACCTCTCCCTTGTCATGCTGGCTGTAACGATAACGGTTATGGTTGCCTGCAAAAAGGATGTCGAAGGAAGGACGGATAATACACCGGCTCTTCAACCGGCAAATACTTGATATCAATGCCGGAGCCTGGAGACCCATACTACTCACAGGGCCAACCGAATTTCCGGTAGCAACGCCGATTGCGACCAATACACCCGATTATATCGCCCAGGTCAATGAAATAAAATCCTCGCAGGCGAACTTGACATCAGATGAAAAAAGGATTGTAAAATATTGGAGCGCCGGTGCAGTTCTTCGTTGGAATGAGATTTTAAGGAGTTGGTGGCCAAACACAACCTGCCTCCTTATCAAAACCCCGATGGAACTTACCCAATTCCAAACGCTAACAACCCGCTAGCTTATCCCCAATTTCCATTTGCGAATCCGCCTTATGCAGCCCGGGCTTTTGCTTATGTGACCGCTGCGCAGTATGATGCATTGGTAGCAGCCTGGTATTATAAAAAACTATACAATCGTGCGGCTCCTTACACGGTGGATCAACTGTAAATGCATTGATCCCAAAATCCGATCTGCCTTCTTATCCATCCGAAGATGCTACCGTGGCTGCAGTGGTCGGAGAAATGATGAAGTTATTATTTCCCGGTGACCAGGATATTATTCAACAAAAAATAGAAGAGCATGAGCGAGCCAGGATTATTTCCGGCGCCAATGTTCGCAGCGATATCGAAGCAGGTGAAGCCTTGGGTAAGGCAGTCGCTCAAAAATTTATTACAAGAGCAAGAGGTGATAGGGGCCGGCGCTGCCGTGGGGAACGCCGGCTATATGGGCGCAATTTGAAGCGGATGCGATAGCCAGGGAGAGATTCCCTGGAAGAGCCTTGAGGTCCCACACGACCGCCCATGCTCCCGCTGTTTGGAAAAGTAAAAATCATTGACATTAGATTCATTGACGCTCGTTTCACTCCGGCCAGGTCCACCTCCATCCACATCCAGCGATGAAATGAAAAACAAAACCGAGGAAGTATATAATTACATCCAACGCAACAAGGGACAATATTCGCATTGTACATTTTTGGTCTGATGGAGTGGGAACATTTACACCTCCCGGTCACTGGAACCAGATAGCGGCTGAAGAATTTTATCGCCAAAAATTTCAGCGAGGTGAGATGGGCACGTAATATGGCATTGTTAAATACTGCAGAGTTTGATGCGGCCATCGTTTGTTGGGATACAAAATATTTTTATTTCAATCCACGTCCGAGCCAAATGAACCCTGCAATAAAAACCTTGACCGGTGTTCCTAATTTTCCATCTTATATCTCAGGTCATTCGACATTTAGCGGCGCATCGGCTATCATATTGGGCCATATCATTCCCGAAAGAGCCGGCGCATATATGGCTATGGCAGAAGAAGCCGCACGCTCAAGATTAGTAGGAGGTCTTCATTATAACCAAAGACGATTGCGTCGTTGGCATGAACGTAGGTAAGAACGTGGGTCAAAAAGCTGTGGAGATAGAGCCAGGACGGATGGGGCGGAGTAGATGTTGGAAGTTGGAGGTTGGAGGTTGGATAGTGGATGCTGGGTACTGGAAGAATGTTTGTTGTTTCATTGGGATTAAAACTACTATGAAGGACGTTATTCTGGCACAGTTGGAAAACTTCAACACTGCAACGAAGCGCTAACATAGTTACAGGTTTCTGGTTACTGGTTGAGAAGATACTTGCAACTTGCAGCCGGTAACACTGTAACCGGCAACTGCTCACTCGGAACGAGAATTCGTTTATTAATACGTGAAAAAAGTTAGTATCTTTAGTCGCTTGTTAAAGATAACGATTGCTAAAACCCTGACTGATGCAGCAAAGCACATTGAAAAAACTATCCGAAGTTCTCGGGATTAGTATTTCTACAGTGTCCCGCGCCCTGAAAGATCATCCCGACATTTCCGAAAATACCAAGACCAAGGTCGAAAGAACTTGCGACAGCCCTTGAATATGAGCCTAATAACAATGCGGTACAGCTCCGCACGCGTCAAAGCAATGTATTGGCGCATCCTGGTTCCATCCATCGAATAATTTTTTACGATTCATTTATCGCTCGCTGTGGAGGAAGATGCGAAGGCTGCAAGGCTATTCCGTAATGATCATGCAATCGAGGGATAAAGGTTGAGCTGGGAATCATCCAATCTTCATCTCTTCCGGAAAAACATGGTAATGGGGTTATTTCGCTGCCGTGTCGATCGAGACAGATGACATGGCTCCATTTCACAAATTGGAAGAATTCAAAATACCCGTTGTATTTATTGATCGCGTACCCGAAGTAGAAGGTTATCATGAAGGTTTGCCTGGCCGATGAAGACGCCGCCAGGATCGCGGCTGAAGCCATCATTGAAAGAAAAAGAAAAGAGTATTTGCCTTATTTGGTCACCCTCATTTGAGCATTTCCAAGGTGAGACATGCCTCATTAAAAGAAACCCTTCAACGAAAATCGCCGGGCACCGAATTAAATTCTGTTTTCCTGGAGGGCATTAACGAATCGGAAAGGGCGACGCTGGAAATATTAAGAGGGCAAATCAAGACCGGATGTGATCTTCTGCATGGGCGACGACATGCATTTGATCGGCGTGATGAGAGCGGTTCACCAATTAAAACTAATAGTGCCCGATGATATTTCAATCATCAGCATCAGTCATGGGTTCATACCCACATTATACGATCCCAAGATCACTTATGTAGAAACAAGCGGATTTAAGCTAGGCAAACTAGCTTTTGCCCAAATGCTCTCCCCTGTGTCAGAAACGATGCCACGCCGGAACAGGTTACCTTGGCGTCAATGCTCGTTGAGGGCGGCTCCCTGTAACACGGATTACACGGATTACGGATTTTACACGGATGATAGGGATTACGGGGATTGTAGGAACGCGACTGGTCAAACGGGCGAAACTCGGACATAATACTGTCCTCTCTTTATCTCGCCCTTTGGCATCGAAGGCTATAATCTTCTGTCCGGAAATCAGCATTAACCCCGTTTTTATCCTGCAAATCGCCAAATCGGTCCAATGCGTGAATCCGTGAAATCCTCTTATCCGCGTAATCCGCGTTAATTTTTCACCGCAAACGTTGTAGATTAATTTACATGTTCCTTTGAGATCGCCTTATTTTACAACCAAACGGTTGCCATGTCCACCTTCAGGATCAAGCTTTCTTTGTTCATTAACTATTTCGTTTTTGCGATACTGTTAAATAGCGTTGGCACGGTTATCCTTTTAGTGCAAACTTATTTCGGCGTTAATAAAGGCAGGCTTCCTGTTGGATCCTTTTAAGGACCTCAGTATTGCCAGTGGCCTCTTTTTATCGTGGGAGCTTTTATATCGGGAATAGGTTACAAAAAATCCATGCTTCTGGGCTTGTTCCTGGTGGCGATCGCCTGTTTTACCATCCCCTCCATAAAATTTTTCATCGCTATTAAATACTATGTGCAGTAGCTGGCTTCTCCTTTGGTTTGACAAAAGTTTCTGTTTATGGCACAATAGGGCTTGTTACCAAATCGGAAAAGGAACACCTGAGCCTTATGAATTTTATTGAAAGCTTTTTTATGGTTGGTGTGCTGAGTGGATATTACCTGTTTGCTTATTTTTCAAATGAACCCAAATCAGGGCATTGGTTCGACGCGTATTACGTTGTAGGAGGGCTATCTCTTTTTGCATTCTTAGTTTTATTGAGTGCAAAGCTGGACGAGTCGCCGATAAAAAGAAAAGGTCAACAGCTCGCGGGAAGATCTTGTCTCGATGCTCAGTCTCATTGTTATGCCACTTGTCGTCTCTTTTTTGTGATATGTGCCTTTTCCACACGTGCTGATCGAATCAAAGACACCATGAATTGGCTACCCACGTTCACACAGAAGCTGTCTTGCAGAATACAAGAGCAGCTTGCGATAATATTGGCCAGTATTCTTTCCTGTGCCATCGCTTCTTGGCCGCTTTCCTTGCAAGGCCTTATTTTAAGGAGACTCAGTTGGTTCGCCGTACTGATGGGTTTGTCCTCGTGGGGGCAACAATCGTTCTGTCTATCTCTCTTTATCTCGCTAATCATACCGGACATCAACCAACCCATAGACAGCTTTTTCTCAGATTCCAATAGTGGCATTTATATTTCCTACCATTGGGATTTCCTGGCGCCGATCTATCCGGCTTTGAATTCTGTTGTCCTGTCCTCATTGCCAAAAGGCCCGGCATGCTGGAATGAGCGGATTGATTGTAATCTTTTTCGGCAATCGGAGGTACGCTGGGTTCTATTATCACGGGTTATTTATTTGATGAGGTCGGTGGAATCAAAGCATTTTATTTTCTCGTTTATTCCTATCCTTATCCTCGCTCGTATTCATTTGCTAACTTTTAAACGATCAAGATATAAGAACAAATAAGGCTGGTGCAATAAAGTGGATGCCAATATCGCTCATTAAAAATATTTTTCCAGGCGGCACTGATGGATGCCCAAACAGCTCAATATGGTTTGCAGATGACCAGAGAAACAACTCAGCATATAAATTCATAAGCTTCTTGAAGATGTACAAATGAACCGGGTATTCCCCGATGGGGGAAAACTTTTTGTTGACTGTTTACCCAAATACCCCCAATGAAGAGATCAGCGCCCGTTATCTCCGGCAAAAAGACCAACCCGGCTTTGATCTCAAAAATTTGTCCTGGAAAATTTCCGAGCCTGACGGCAGTTACTCCTGCGAACGGTCACAGCATCAGATCCGGGACGACAATTGAAGAGCATATTGAGCATATATGGAACGTATTGACCAAACAACCGGGTAAGACCGGCGGCACCCTCATTGCACTTTAGCACCCGTTTTCCATATGTGGTTCGGGTGGCAGATTTGGCGAGATCTATTATTGGGATAGCTATTTTACATTGCTTGGATTTAAAGCATCCGGGAAATTTGATATGATCGAAAACATGGTAAAGAATTTTCTTACCTCGCAGATACGATCGGTTATATTCCCAATGGCAACCGCAGTTATTTTATCGGCCGTTCACAACCTCCATTTTTTCATTGATGGTGCAAATGCTCGCTGAAGTGAAGGGCAGAGATGTCCTGCTGACTTATCTTCCGCAATTGGAAAAAGAATATAGTTTCTGGATGAAGGGAGCCAATGAGCTTAGCGAAGACTATCCAACCAGCCACCATTCGGCCAGGATGAAGGATGGAGAAATATTGAACCGCTATTGGGACGGCGATTCACCACGACCAGAATCGTACAGGGAAGATGTTGAACTCTCCCATCAATCAAAGCAAGCGCCCGGAAAATTGTTTCGCAATATCAGGGCTGGAGCCGAGTCGGGCTGGGATTTTACCTGCCGGTGGTTTAAAGATGTGCATTCATTTGCCACGGATCCAAACCACTGATATCATTCCGGTGATCTTAATTGCCTGCTATTTTTCTCGAGCAAACGATCGCCCGAAGCTTACCAGGTAAAGGGAGATGATGAGGTGCAAAGCGATACAATTCGCTCGCGGCAAAAAGAAAACTCGCCGTCAGGAGTACTGCTGGAACGGGAAAAAGGGTTTTATTTTGACTATGATATTGCGGCCGCCAGTCAAAAACAGACCGGAACCCTTGCTGCAATATTTCCATTATTCTTTGGCATGGCCACCACGGGCCAGGCAGACGGTGGCCACGGTAATAGAATAAAGATCAATTTCTTAAACCGGGAGGGTTGGTAAGCACGCTTGAATTAACCGGTCAACAATGGGATGCTCCCAATGGTTGGGCGCCACAGCAATGGATGGCGATTAAGGGATTGGAAGAGTATGGCCATACGGAACTGGCGGCGACTATTGCAAAACGGTGGATACAATTGAATACCGACGTATTCAAGCGCACCGGCAAACTGATGGAAAAATACAATGTAATTGATGTGCAGTTGGAAGCAGGTGGAGGAGAGTATGCAGGACAGGATGGGTTTGGTTGGACAAATGGAGTGTTACTCGCGTTAATGAAGCAATTCCGCCCCCCTTAAAGAAGAGCGGAGATAGAGTGCGGAGAGCGAGGTTTCTTCCCGCTTTCCTTTCTTCATTCGCTTCCGCTCTGTTTCTCGATCTGGCTGCAGATTCTTGAATAGAAAAGACTAAAATATATCCCTGCTCAAATGTTTAAATGCCTCCATCGCTCCAAGATATTCGCAGGTCCTTGCGCCGGCTTTGTTACCATTATAGATGATCTTCTTCCAATCGTCAACCGATAATTCTTTTCATCTGTTCAAATGTATAATCGCTTAGCTGGTAAAGTACGGCGCAAGCAAAAAGCATCACCGGCGCCTGTAGTGTCAACAGGATTCACCTTGATGCTCTTTATAACCGCCGTTTTCCCTTCCATCCGAGCAATGTTCCTTCCTTTCCTAATGTAATAGCAAAGACTGATTTTGTTTTTCAGCAAGAGTTCAGTTGCATCTTTGAGCGTTACATACAGACCCGTTATAACGCATGGCTTCATCATCACTCAGTTTAAAAAATGACAACTGTTTAGAAATTCCAGGCCTGGTCAATGAATGTTTGCTCATTGTCCCTGAAGAGTAAATGCCGGTAGTTAGGATCAAAGCTGATCAATATATCATTCTTTAATGCCTTTGTAACAGCCCTGGTAAGCCGCTTGCAGCGGTCCCGGGAGAAATGCCGTTGCCGATCCAAATGAACGATAGAAAACTTCGCTGAGATCAATGTCCTCTACACTCCCTGCCGGCTCAATTGACCATCGGCACCGCGGTTGAAATAAAAATCTCTCTCCCCATTCTCCATCAAAGACACAAAGCAGCGAAAGTGGTGAAATAAGTCTCATCCTGCAACACCCCATTCGGTCGCGACTCCAAAGAGATTCCCATGGTGTCGATCAAATGCTTTCAAACGGGTCGACACCGACCTTAGCCGCCAGTTCAACCTTACCACCCAATGCTGCGATCGCGGCCGCCACATTGGTAGGTGCACCCCCGGTTTTTGATAAAATGCTGTCCTTTGGTGAGTGGCATGCCCCTTGTCTGTACAGATCATATCGATCAGCGCTTCACCTATACCAAGGATCTTTTCCATCAAGCGCAAAGCTAAGAGGAAAACGAGAAAGAGGGAAGAAGAAAAACCACTTCTCTTTTCTCCTTCCTCCTTTGACTTCTTAGCCAATATCCACGTATATTGTCGCTGGCTTTAGTTAGAAGGCAAAAGCTAAGAGGGAAAACGAGAAAAGAGGAAGAAGAAAAGCCACTTCTCTTTTTCTCTTTCCTCCTTTGATCTCTTAGCTAATATCACGTATATTGTCACCGGTTTTAGTTAGAAGGAATATGAAAAAGAGTGATTATTTTGTGTAATACTGCTGCTCCTCGTGAGCGCTGCTTCCTATATTTTTATCCCGGGAAAAATCGCTGTGTCAGGATCGAGCATTATCGCCACCACCTCCAACGGCTGTTCTTGCCACGGCCTGCGTACGAAGGCCGAAAAGATGAAGAGCCAACAGGTGGCTCTGGCAATGTCCATGCAGGGCGATTCTCTGGGGTTTCTTTCCCACAGGAGCCTGCAGTCCATCGGCTCTGGCAGGCCGCTTCTCTGCCAGTCTGGATGAGAGCAGTATCCACGCGCCTGCCACCAGTGGCAGCCTGCGGACTGCCTACACGCCTCCGGGGCGGTGCCAGCCTACTGACCGGGATTCACGCTCACCTGATCGTCTGGCAAGCCCGAATTGCCGGCCGGGAGCTGATCCCGATGCCCAGAATCGCCCGTTATGCGATGGCTTCGAAGGTTAAAGAAACTCTACAGACTGTTTTGGATCGGATCGAAACTCTTCAGACGCCGCGCAGGAAAGGCCGGAAGCCTCCGCGGCTGCTCTATCCGGAGGACCACTGTCACCGAAAGTGATCTTGCTTTGGCTGCCCAGCCTTTAAGACCACGGCCGCTTCCTTCCAGGCCGAACAAGTCTATAATGAGGTTGATAAATTGAGGAGCTACATAAAAGGGTTGGCGCGGCGCCCTGGACGAAGTACTACCCGATGATGAACGCACAGAGACGATCGGATAGTTCGCGATATGAAACGATGATCGCAATCAGTATTGATAAAATCATTCCATCAAGCAAGGATTTTTTTATCAGCCGCATGGTACCCATGGAGGACCGCTTTCTCGAGACTGATGTCAAGGAGGTCCCATGGCATATTCAGCGGGCCTATTCACGACTACTGAACAATACATGGATGATCATTCCCTTCCATCTCCGGCGAGACCATTTGAAATCATCATCACGGACAGGCGCAAGGGAGGCGAGATGCTGGAAATGGGTATCGAAACTATTTTTATCCCAGCATGTGAATGAAAAGTGGGAAGTAGCGAGGTTGGTGAATGTGAGCCAGCCCTAATTTTTGACGGATTTGACTGCTGAAACCAATTACCATCGCGCTATCATTATTTCCTGTGCCAGCACAGATCCTGTTGTCTACCAATTGTGATCGGCAGCACATGGCGCACCTCGCACTTTCAGAACCAGGCGCCATTGATCGCGTTCCCGCGGCAAATACACGCCGTGGCGCTACGTTAATGAGGATGGTCCCGAAATCAGCATCATACCGGCCCATTGATGGATATTATTATCATGTAAGTAATTTCCAACGAGCAATATGTCAGGCAACCCGTCATTATTTATGATCTATTATCGCAGCATCCCTCAATGCGGCTGAGTTGTGCGCTCCCAGGAAGAGGTTGTATGGTAAAATTCATATGACCATCATTGATGAGAACAGCACTGGAAAAAAATCAGCCGTGAGTATTCGTGCATTTCTTAATTTATCTTCTGTAAATATCTCCTGATCGTTGCTTTTGCAAAATCCTCGGCGTATCAAAATTTCTTTTTAATAACGGGCATTTGCTTTTGCAATTCATCTTTATTGGCAAATGGAGAGTTCTTTGCCACCGAATAGTAACCTAATACTTGTTCCTTCTGGCCATTATCATCAAAATCGTTATAGTATAACCTTACGGGTTCTTTTGCGAAGCTTTGAGCCGGCTATTGAGGCCGAGATTTGCCGCGCTACCAGGTCGATATCATCCATCCATTGTCTATATCCACGGGCAGGATAAAATTCCACCAGCCTTTTGTCCGTAAGGGTTTTACGGGATGAATTTGCCGTGATCATTTATCAAAGGCTTCGATGCCTCCCCATTCGCAACAAAGCAGAAGGTCTTTGTCACCATCTTTGTCAATATCAAACCATACAGCTTTTGTAACCATGCCGATCTCCGAAAGGCCTTTTGCATACTGATCAGTTACATCCGTGAACTTGCCCGGTTCCATCATTTTGCAATAAGTAAGAACGTGGCGCGGTTGGCGCATACTGCCATGGCACGGGCTCTTCCACCCAAAAAGATCCACGAAACCATCGCCGTTGAAATCATAGGCGGCTATGCTCGAAAACGTCTGAAAGAGGCCTTGAAACGCTCCTTCTTTCTTTGTAAAATTGGCGGCGCCGTCATTGAGATACACTCTCTGGCAACAGGTGATCATCACTTCCATAGTATTCGTTTCCACCGGTTGCAATTATCAAATCGGGCTTCCCATCATTGTTGACGTCTGCGAAAAGGGCATCCACGTCCTCGTACATGCTATCAAGAAACATGGTCGGCTGTGGTACACCGGACAAATGTTCCCTGTGACTGCTGAATAAAATCCCATTGTGATAAAGCTTGGATGCGCCAATAAACACATCATCGAGTCCATCATGATTGAGATCGGCTACCGCCAGCGCAGGCCCTTCCGTAGAAAGCATGTGTGGTATCAATGGCTCCCTGTCAAATTCTTTGAAGACATTTTCCCTGTGCAGATAGCCGAGATTCACCTTTCCCGTTATATCCTCCATTGGCGCTGTGGCGTGCTGATTGAATACGGTGATCTTTGAATAATCAAATTTTGGAAGACCTGTCGTGAATGAAAATGACAGATCGCCCTTCGTTCCGAGATGGATCGGCTGATTAGCTGTTATCGGGCCAGATCAAAAAAGCTGAATCAACTTTTTGTTTTGTATAGACCTATGAGCAATGGCTCTTCCATACTCGACTGAAAGCCTTTTTACCGGATATTTTTCATAGGTCCTTATATTTTCGCCGGTAAATAAGACAATCCTCGCCCCCACTGCATTCCTGTTTTTAGCGGAGCCTGTTAAGCGAACCCGGGCAAAGGATCTTTCGCCCCGGTCATTGGATTTGTTTTCATATACCAATACAGGATCGTCAATATTATTGACGACGACATCAAAGATCTCCATCCATTATCCAGGTCAGCGCATGGCGCCATTGGAATATGTCGATTGATCATTCCCGATACTGTCTTTCATATCCTGGAACACTAACTCACCATTGTTCCTGAAAAATTTATTGGGGATCTTTATTTCAGGAAATTTATTCAACAGGGTGAGATTTCGGTCATCCTTTTCTTTTTCCTGTAGCTTACGCTGGTTTTCCTCATCGTATACAAAGTTGACATAGTCCATGTCGTTCATCCGCTTCGGAATCCGTTCGAAATAAAAAGGTCTTTCGAGCCATCGTTATCAAAATCCATCCACAAGGGCGCCCAGCTCCAATCAGTAGCGTACACGCCGGAATACAAACCGGTCTCACTAAACATTCCATTTTTTCCTGTTATACTGAAGATTGTTTCTTGTATACTGGTAGTTGTATCCGTATGCTATCTTATTAAAGAAATTGTCATACTCATCTTCCCCTAATGAACGCTTGAGGATATACGGGTCCGATGGGAGCATATCCATGGAAATGATTTCGGGATAACCGTCATTGTTTACATCGGCCACATCTACGCCCATCAGAATAAAGACTGGTATGCATCAGGCGCTTGTTATTTTCCTCAGGAAAACTTTCCGTTCTTCTGGTTTATATACAAATAGTCGTTTTCGTGAAAATCATTACCAACATAGATATCGGGCCATCCATCGAGATTTATATCCGAAACCGCAACACCTAATCCATAACTGATAGCAGAGCTGTTGATGCCGCATTCTTTTGTTACATCGGTAAAATGATCCCCGTCGTTCCGATAGCATACGATCACCAGAAAGCTCACTGTAGGTTCCTATAAAATTTTGACGCGGTGCAAATGTTCCGGTTTTGATGAACAGAATGATTGAGCAAAAACAAATCAGGTCTCCGTCCATATCATAATCGAAGAATACAGCCTGGGTACCGAAACCGGAATAATCAATGCCATATTGATGCGCCTCATCTTCATAATAGGGATGCCCTCTTTGCTGATGCCTTTACAGATCAGCAATTGATTTTTCCCTTTGAGCACTTCGTAATTACCAACCCGGCATATATAAATGTCCAGCAATCCATCATTATTAATATCCACGACCGACACCCCGGTGCTCCATTCGCCATCCTGTGGTATCCGGGCTTCGTTTGTTACATCCTTAAAGTGGATCTTTCCCTGGTTTAAAAGAGTTTATTTCCCGATTGATTGGAAGCAAAGAAAAGATCGATCAGTCCATCATTGTTAAAATCGCCTGCACCAATACCCGCTCCATTGTAGAAATACATGTAGTGAAAAATATTGAAGTCCTTTGAAGCGTTGAGCTTATTGGTGAAGTGCAAGCCTGTTTTATCATCTTTCAATGTTTCAAACATGACCGTCTTATTCTCATGTGTCCTTCCACAGGAAAGAAATTGCCCCGCGATGAGTAAGAAAAAGCAGATCTTATGATGTTTTTTGGCATGTACATGTTCGTCATTCGTTATGAGCCGGGTTATTCTTATCGTTATTGCCGTCCGTTATTTGATACAGCATGGGATAATCGTTGTTCAGGAGAAACAACAGGAACTTGCTCTTCCTTCCCCGAACCACAGCAATATCCCTTACCATTCCATTCAGATTGATACCTGATTTTTTTCCTCCTGCACTGTAAAATTTCCCTTGCCATCATTTAGCAAAACATATCCGGGGTTAGCATCCAGTCGCCCGAGCTGGGGCTGAAAATTAAATTCATTTCCTCCCAATATAATATCCGGAGCGCCATCATTATTCAGATCCGCAAAGGCAAGGGCTCTTACCGAAGAAAATTGAATAAGGGGTGGAAAGGTCCGGATTTCAAATTTACCATTGCCTCTGTTGAATGCAATACAGGATGAGGAATAATTAATCTCCTTTACCACAGCGTTCGCCAATTGTTCGCTTGTGAACAGTTCCTGGACCGATCTCCCTGCATAATCGGCATGCCGGAGATTTTGCTTCTTCAGCCCGGGCAGCCCATCCTGCACATCCCTTTTCATGAAGACAGGCTTATCTTTTCCATTGACGGTGCGGCTAATGACCTTGTTGATGTCGCCACCGCCATAAGAGATCCTTCATCCAAAGCTTCACAGGGTTATTTTTATCGGGATGCAAATAGAAATTCTCGCCAAAATTGCCCAGGACCAGGTCCTCTCTTCCATCGCCATCCACATCTTCTGCTGCCACCGTCTGCCACCAACCCGATTTAGTGCTGAGATCAGTTGACAATTCAGTAAAGCGATCCTTACTATATTTAAATATCCGCAGTGCCATCCATTCCCCCGCAACGATCAGCTCCTTCTCCTTATCCCCATCGATATCGGCCCATACGGCGCCGGTAACTAGACCCACAGTGGAGATCCCACCGGTTTTGTCAGTGGGCATATCTGTGAAGATGCCTTTCCCATTGTTGACATAAATATGGCTCAACGGGGTCAACCCATATTCTTTTGAAACACTTCGGGCACCAACAAATAAATCGAGATCCCCATCATGGTCAAAATCATCAGCTGCAATTGCACCAATATTATCCCGGTTTGCTGGAAATGATTCGGGCGATAGTTGAAAATTTCCCTTTCCATCATTGATGAATAGCCTGTGCTGCAATTCCCGGCTCAAGGGCAATGCTTCGTTTCCTCCGGCGCTTACAAATAAATCAGCATCGCCATCACCATCGCAATCAAAGAACAAAACGGCTCCATCTTCAAATGTCGTAAAAGCCTTGAACGCATTTTCTTCTTTTTTCGTGAAGTGCCCATCGGATGTTTGAAGATATAACTGTCCCTCATGTTGAGGAGTACCGCCAATATAAATATCATCGAGGCCATCTCCATTTATATCTGCCACCGCGGCCCTGGGCCCTTCACAAGAGAGCATTTCCGGAATGGCCCTTTCCTGGTAAAAGTCTATGTACTGATTCTCTTCGTGCTTGTCGAAACCTGATTTTCGTTCAGTTAACGAAGCCATTTTCTTTTTCGGATTGGGTAATTCCACATCATTTACATAATCACCCTGTTTTAGCACGATTTCTTTATTGACGCCCGGGTGATTGATAAAGCTGATTGATTGGTCAGGCCAGGTAATTGCTAAGCGAACATTTGAATCCGCGCCGAGGCCAATGATTTGCTTATAGTCCACTGAAGATTGAAACCCGCGGCTGGGCATCACTTCGCGGCTCAGAATTTGAGAGTCCTTGAAGACTTCTATCTTGCTCCCAATGGCAAAACGGTTTTTGTTATCACCCTTTAATGTAACACTGATATAATTATTATGATTTTGCTCCCGGCTGTTATTCCGGAAAATGAATGCCGGCTCGTTTACATTGTTGACAACGACGTCGAGGTCGCCGTCATTGTCGAGGTCGCCATACGCTGCTCCATTGGAAAATGAATTTTGATCCATGCCCCAGGCCCCACCCACATCGGCAAACTTTAGATTGCCCAGGTTCCGGAACATTTTATTTGGTACGGCGATCGATGGTATTTTGCCAACGAGCTCTTCAAGATCCTTTTTGCCGGTTGCGATCATTTTTTTCCCTGACCAGGTTTGCATCAAAGTCAACAAAATCCTGGTTGGTCAGGTCGCGATAGATGCCATTGCACACGTAAAGATCAAGCCAGCCATCGTTGTCGGCATCCATCATCAGGCCTCCCCAGCTCCATTCAGATGCATTAACGCCGCCATAATTGGCAATGTCGAGGAACTTTCCGTTCTTATTATTTAATTGTAGTGTGTTTTGCAGGAACTGGTGATAAAACCCGTTCTTTTCCTTCAATTGGTACAGATCTATATCATCAAAACTCAACGTAGTTTTTAAACGATAATCATCAGCAGGAAGCATGTCAGTCGTAAAAATATCGGGATAGCCGTCATTGTTAATGTCCCCGATATCCGCGCCCATTGAGGCATAACTTGTGTGTTGAACCCAATCTTCCAGTTCGTCTTTGAATGTGCCGTTCTTTTGATTGATGTATAAATAATCCCGTTCAAAAAATCATTTGAGACGTATATATCGGGGTAGTTATCTCCGTTTACGTCACCAACTGTTACGCCCAATCCAAAGCTCATCAAGGAACCATGAATACCGGCCTGCTGTGTCACTTCTGTAAAATGTCCATTATCGTTCCTGTACAAATGATCGCCGCCACCTTTGAGATAATCTGCCACCTGCCAGTCTTTTGCCGGAAGGTCCCTCAAATGGGGATAGTTTAAACTGTTAATGGGAATAGGGCTATTATCAATAATGAAACAATCCAGGTCGCCATCTCTGTCATAGTCAAAAAGCTAGCCTGGGTGGAATAACCATCTTCTGCTAATCCATATTGCTCTGCGCTGTCGGTAAATGTCAGGTTGTGATTATTAATAAAGAGCTGGTTTTTCCTCAGCTCCGGGTCATGCATATTTCCTGCATTGCATACATAAATATCCAGCCAGCCGTCGCCATTAATATCTGCCATGACAACACCTGTAGAGAACTGCTGCTTGTTTACAAAACCTGCCTTAGCTGAAATATCTTCAAATTGAAAACCGCCTTTGTTCAGATATAGCTTGTTGCTTCCCTGGTTGGCGGTAAAAAGATATCAGGTAGACCATCATTGTTGATATCGCCGATGGCCACGCCGCCGCCGTTATAAAAATTCCGGTAATTAAGAATATTGATGCTGTCATTGTCCTGTACTTTATTGATAAAATCCACGCCGGTTTTTTCCGTTAACTGGAACAAAGGCTCCTTCTCCACCGTTTTGCTTTTGCAGGAAAACTGGAGCAAGGAAAACTTAAACCATATATCAATACATATCTTCTCACTTGTGAGGCTTTAGTTATGAAGCATCCTGCCTTTGAATCAAGTCTGTCTTCGTAGGAGAACTCAAAAGGATCACGAAGAACACTACGAACCACAACGAACACGACGTAGTGGCCTTCGTGGTTCTTAGTGTTCTTCGTGTTCCCTGGAGGCCCCTTAGAAACGTTCTTAACCTACTTCATTTTATTCAACAAACCCGGTTTGTACAAGAGCGGATAGTCATTGTTTTGAAGAAACAATAATCGCTTACCTGCTCTTGTATTTACCGATACAATATCTCTTAGTTCGCCCTGATAGGAAGCCCCGTCATTGCAGCATCCTCCATATAAATCCCCCTTTTTATCATTTAATAATATATCACCGAGACTTGCATCCAATCTTTCAAATTGAGGCATGAAACCAAATTGATTGCAACCAAGCACAAGATCAGCAAAACCGTCGCCATTGAGATCTGCGCTATAAATGGCATTGATGCAGGAGAGCTGGGCCATGGCAGGTAGTTTTTCAATGGAAAGTTACCGTTCCCATGATTGATGGCGATGCAAGAGCTGGTATAATTAATATTTTTATCAGGGCTTTTCTTAACTGGTCCGGAGAAAACAATTGCTGGATAGACTTTTCAGCATACGCATCATTCTTCAAATTGTTCTTCTTGATAGAGGGAAGCTGGTCCTCCATATCTTTTTCAAAAATACCGGCATATCGCGGCCATCGATCGTGTAGGTCAGGACTTTTTCTGTGCTATTGTTTTGGTCAAAATCATTTACCCATAAATGCAAAGGCTTGTCAGCGGTGGGCTGCAGGTAAAAATTTTCACCCATGTTTCCCAGAACAAGGTCAAGGTATCCGTCATTGTTAATATCTACAGCAGCGATGGTTTGCCACCAGCCGTAGGAGATCTCCGAGGTTCGTTTTTATTTCTTCGAAATGATCTTTGCCAAATGAAAATATCCGGGGACACATCCATTCACCGACAATGACGAGTTCTTTCCTGCTGTCACCTGCAACGTTGGCCCATGTGGCGCCACAGATCATCCCGATATGTGCGATGTCAGGATTATTTGATGCAGCGATGTCTTTGAAATGTCCCTTACCATCGTTGACAAAAAGAAAACTCTGGGGATTGGCCCCGTACGATTGAGGAAAACTGCGGCCACCAATAAAAAGATCAGGGTAACCATCACCGGTAAAATCATAGTCAATAGCTACAGAAACATTCATGCCTGTGGATGGAAAAGCTTCCGCGTCCAATTCAAAATTGCCCTTGCCATCATTCTTAAACAAACGCAATTGCATTTCCCGGCTATTGACCATATTGCTGTTGCCCCTGGGGCAGAGCAAGAGGTCGAGATCCCCGTCGTGGTCGCAATCAAACAACAAGACGGCGACATCTTCAAAGTCGATGAACTGTTGAAAAGCCCTTTCATCTTTTTATAAAAACTACCATCCTCTTTCTGTAGGTACAATTGCCCGAGATGTGCCGGTGTGCCACCAATGTACACATCGTCCAATCCATCGCCATTTACATCGCCCACTGCTGCCTTTGGCCCTTCCCTTGATAATAGGCGGGGATATTTCGCTCAATATAAAAATCAATGACGTTATTCTCCTGGTGTTTGTCAAATTGAGCTTTTTCGGGAAGGAAAAACGTCTCTTGCGTGGTCGTGGTCGGATTTACAAAGCCCGCACTGTTTCTGTCTTCCCGCTCCCGGATGGTATCGGTTTTGTTGATAGAAGGATTCAATATTCTCGTTAGGGAGCGGTCGGGCCAGGTGATGATCATAGAATCCACGTGATCGATCTTACCAAGGCCAATGATTAACTTATAATCGACAGAAGACTGAAATCCCCGGCTTGGAACCAGTTCTTTTGTGAGAATGAGGCTATCCGGCAAACAATTTTATTTTGCTTCCAATCGCAAAGGGGTTCTTATCCTTACCGGTCAAGCGTTACGCCTATATAGTTATTGTGATTTTGCTCCCTGGAATTATTTCGATAGACAAATGCGGGTTGATTTTCGTTGTTGATGACGAGGTCGAGATCGCCGTCATTGTCAAGGTCGCCATAAGCAGCACCGTTCGAAAAGCTAGGTGTGGAAAAGCCCCAGGCATTACCGATGTCGGTAAACTTCAGGTTATGATCATTGCGATACACTTTATTTGGCAAGGGGGTTCTTGGTATTTTCTGTAATAACTCATCGATTTCTTTCTTTTTTCCATTCAACACCATTTTATGAAGAGTCTCGTCGGCAAAAAATTCATGAAGTCGAGATTGGTGACATCCCTGTTCACACCATTGCAGACATAGATATCGTTCCATCCGTCATTATCCATATCAAACATCAAGGCGCCCCAGCTCCAATCGGTGGCAACAAACTCCGCTGTAGTTGGCAATGTCTTTAAACATGCCATCCTTATTATTTAATTGAAGACAATTCTGCGTGTATTGATAATAAAAATCAGCTTGCAATTTGGCATTGAAAAGATCGATATTATCAAATGCTCCGGTCGTCTTTAGCCGATAATCGTCTCAGGGGCAGCATATCGGTGGTAAACAAGTCGGGATAGCCATCGTTATTAATATCGGCAATATCTGCACCCATGGAAGAAAAACTCACATGTTGCATCCAATCAGTCAGCTCATCCCTGAAGGTGCCATTCTTCTGATTGATATAGAGGTAATCTCTTTCGTAGGAATCGTTGGAAACAAAAACATCGGGATAGCCATCATTATTAATATCGCCTACTGATACACCGAGACCGAAACTGATGAGTGAACCATGGATGCCGGCCTGTTTGGTCACTTCAACGAAGTGGCCATTATCGTTTCTGAACAGATGATCACCGCCGCCTTTTAGAAATGAGGCGACTGGCCAATCTTGTTCGGGCAGATCTCTTTTGTTGGCAAAGCCCAATTGATTAACAGGGATGGGGCTATTATTTATCATGAAGCAATCGAGGTCGCCATCGAGATCATAATCAAAAAAGAAACCTGGGTCGTGTAGGCTGAGATATCGAGTCCGTAGGCAGCGGCGGACTCCGTGAAGGTGAGATTGTGGTTATTGATGTAAAGCTTGTTCTTCCGGGTTGCCGGTGGCCATATGACCCGAAGAGCTGACATAGATATCGAGCCATCCATCTCCGTTCACATCAGCGAAGACGACCCCGGTGTTCCATTTGTCATCATGGATAATGCCAGCCTTATCGGATATGTCTTCAAATTGAAAATTGCCCTTGTTGAGATAGAGCTTATTGGCTCCGGTGTTCGAGGTGAGGAATACATCGGGAAGGCCGTCGTTGTTAACATCGCCTATCGCAACACCACCACCGTTATAAAAATTCCTGAAAAGAAAGCTGTTTTCCTTGTTACCATCTTCTACATCGTTTTGAAAATGGATACCGGTATTCTCCATCAAGTGAAGAGCGCCGGACTGTTTGCATTTTTATTCCGGCAATGAGCAAACAGCAACACTACCAACAGTAAAAAGAACGAGGAACTCCTTTGTGCTGCCTTCATTGGTGATAATTAAAACTTACGTCCAAAACTATCTTATTTATTGACGCCTCTGTTGTTTCCGGATCAATTAACAACAATAAAACAAATGAAAAAAGCCATTAGAAAATGGCTTTTTGAATTGCTAAATTGCTAACTGCTTAGCTGCTTATAAAGAGAATTAATAACCGGGGTTTTGTTTCAAATTGGGGTTGGCAACAAGCTGAGTCGCTGGAATGGGATACAACAAATACTTGGGGTCATCTGCTGTCTTAAGAGCCCAGGCTTTCAGGTATACTCCAAAGCGGATCAGGTCTTCTCTTCTCCAGCCTTCCCAATACATTTCTTTTTGGCGTTCGGACAACATGGTCGTGCCGTCATATAAATTGTTCGCATTAACCAGGGTCAATGTTAACAGCGGAGCCGCTTTACGGGCTACACGAAGCAGGTTGACCTGGACGAGTGCCGGTGCAGATTGACTTTGTCTCAAATAAGCTTCGGCTATCATTAAGTAAACATCGGCATAACGGAAGAGCTGCAATTGATTACCTTGCTGACCACCGCTGTAGTTCTGGTAGTCGGGAGGATATTTGATAACCCTGATACCATTGTCTTCGAGTGTTGCCGGGTCGGGCTCTACGAGACTTACCTGTGAATTAAACGTGAGATTGGCACCGTTTCTGTCCTTGCGGTTGCCTCCGAGTTCGTCCAGTTGAGGTCCTTGCAGTAATCCGACCCTTAAACCTGAGCGGTTGGTCACTCCCGGTAAGACACGTTACCCCTTCTCATGGTGTCAGATGCATCGAAAAGAATTATAGAAATCGGAAACAGTGCTAAATCCATTCCATCCTGCGCCGCCATATACTCCATCACCCGGGTGACCGTATGAGTTATAGTGAAGGGTCATCATCCACCTGGCGTTTACACCAGCTGTGTTGATACCATTATTTTGGCTGGCGCCGGGTTGATTCGGAAATGCAAGTATAGCTTCTGTTCCGGGGCCGAAGCCGTAGCTAGGTGCAAGTCCTCCGTTATTGGGTCCAAAATTATCAAAGTAATGCGGCGTGAGCGTATATCTTGCGGTGGCAATGATGGCCTGGCCAAGAGTGACCACCTGTTGCATATCTGCGGCTACCGCTGCTGCCGGAGACTTGCCTGTTCAGGAAAGCTTGTTTGTTCAACAAAGCTTTCATTAACAGGAACCGTGCTGCATCGGGGCTTGCCTTATAAGGGGCTGCTACAGTCTGTCCGGGAGTGCCTGTATAATTCAGCGCCGGAATGATAGATTGCAAATTCAGTATAATTGTGTCGAGTGCCTGTTGCGGCGTCATTACGCCCGAAGCATCGATCCCATTGTATTTGGCAACGGTTCTATAAGGAACCTGGCCGAAAAGATTCAAATAGTAGTATTGAGACAGGCATCTTAAGAAAATTGCCTGCGCCGCCTGCTCGGCACTTCGGGTTTGAAGCCAGGACTGTAGTGGCATTACTTTCAATTTGACCAAGGTTGATAAAGGCGGTCAGCGCCTGTGTATGGCTACCATCCCAGGTGTGGGCGTGCAGCACTCTCCATACACCATTGTCATCCCGCGTCACCGCCACGGGTGGGTACGAGACACTCATCAGTCACCGTTTCACCCAGCGAGAACAATTGGTCCTGGTTGGTAAATGGCCCCAGGAGCGAATTATAGGTATTGTTCAAAAGTGCCTGGGCATTGATGGATCCGCCTCCACCGGTAGATGGCGTTAGTGAGTCGTGGAGGCTGGGTTTTAATTTGGTACAAGCACTCAGCACAACTATCAGCGCCAATATGAGAAAGATTTTATTTGATTTCATTTTTATTATTTTAAAAATTCAAATAATAATTCGGTTAGTTAGTTTAAGCTAAAGTTTACTCCAATAGTAAATGTCCGTACAGAAGGATAACCTACGTAGTCAATACCAATGGAGGGAATGCCTGTATTAAAAAGTCAACTTTTGAAACGTTCACTTCCGGGTCAAATCCTTTGTAGTTCGTAAATATTAAGAGGTTGTACCCGGAGACGTATGCGCTTGCATTCTTTACATACTTACCGACATTTCCAAAGGTATAACGGATCGTGGCATTACTCAACTTCATGTAATTGCCACTCTGCATGTAGCGGGTAGACGCAGATACCGGGTTGGCAAGGGCCTCGGGAGTGTTGATCAATTGTTTTGAAATATTACTTCCGTTCGTGATGAAACCAAGACCGGTTACTGATTGCAGGGTATTATTATAAATGAAATAATCATAAGCCCCGATCATGTTGACCCCTAGAGTCCATTTCTTGTAAATAAATTCAGATGAAATACCCACGACATATTTTGGGTTTGGATCACCGGCATAAGAAGTGGCGCCATCGACAATGGCAAAACCATTGTGATCAAATCCATGGAACTGTCTTAAGAAAAATACATCGATGGGTTGATCATTAGCAATTGCTTGCACCCAGGTAGCTGAAGTACCCTTGCCATTCAATTGCCCGGTCAACACCAATGGTGAATTTCCGACAGCGGGGAAGACGAATTTGTTTTTAACATAAGTAAGATTTCCGCCCAGGGTCCATGACATATCTTTCTTTGAAATGATCGTGCTGTTCAATTGAAGTTCAAGGCCCTTGTTTGACAACATAACCAGTGAGGGTTTTCCCAGATCACACCACTTGGTGCGGGAGCCGGGAGTGTACCGGGAAATAAAGGATCATTTGTTTTCTTGTCGAATACATCTATAGAACCGGACAGCTTATTATGAAGGATTGAGAAATCGATGCCGGCGTTTGTTGAGACTATCTGTTTCCCATTTGAGATTGGGATTGGCGAAGTTGACAACGCTCAAGCTACCGTTTGAGGTGTATTGATAGCGATCAACAGCTGCCCCCGCGGGGAAACTTTGGTTACCGGTTTGTCCCCAACCTACTCTCAGGCTTAAGTTATTGAAGAACCCTCCACTCTTCATAAAGTCTTCTGAAGTGATATTCCATCGTGCTGAAAGAGCGGGGAAATAAGCGTATTTATTGTTAGCGCCAAATTTACTGGACCCATCCGATCTGAATGAACCCGAGAAGCTATACTTGTCTTTGAAATTCAACTGCACTCTTGCGAAGTAAGATTGAATATCGGCTGTGGGATCATTGCTGGAGAAAGTAGAAAGATTGGCCCTTGCTCCATCTTGCATGTTGTCATAATAATGGATCGGGATCAGGTTGTTGGCTTTCAAATTATAGTCAAATCCATAAACACTTGTGGAGGAAGTTCTCCAGGAAGTAGTGTTATATTCATATCCTACCAGGCCTGTAAAGTTCAGGTCATCGGTAAATTTGTGCGTGTAGGTAAGAGTGTGGGAAAGAGTTTGGGTAAATAGCTGCGCAGTACCTACAATTGCCTCGCCCCTTTCCATCGGCGTTGCCGCCAGTACCTGAGATCCATCCCTGCAATTCTCCACCACGGTTACCGGTACTCTTGTTAATACCATAAAGAAGGCGGTATCTCGAGGTCAGGTGTAATCTTAAATGCGCCGCTTATATATCCCAGCAGCGTTGTAACATTTGCATTGTCATTATACGCATCGGAAAATACGAGTGGGTTTACCTGGCCATTTGATTGACCGTGTAGGTTCCGTTCGCAATGTTTCATTGAAAGCGTTGGTTCCACTGCAAGGAATTTGAAATGATATTACCGTGTACTACCGACGTCATTCGACACTGGAGCGATCTGCTCTTTAGTGCTTCCGGCCATCAATCCAAATGATATAGTGAGCTTCTTATCAAAGAATTTATAAATTCCGTTGAAGTTGCCCACATATTTATCCAATTTAGACTTGCGAACGATTCCAGGTGTAGAAGAAGCCAGGAACGAAGCCCTGTATCTTCCATTTTCATTACTACCACCATTCAAAGCGATCGCATAATTGGTGGCTAGCTTGTGCTGTATGATTTGGTCGAAAGGTTTGTACGAAGCTCCGGAATCAGAGTGTGCATTATATTTCTGTAAAGCTGACCTGTATTGGCCTGCGTCCAACACATCTGGTTGTGTCATTAACCCCGCCGTTGTTACTGAAACTGCAGCATCAATCTTGACTGGACCCGCAGTTCCTGTCCTTGTGGTGATCAGGATCACGCCATTGACGCCACGGGCGCCGTAGATTGCACAGGCAGAGGCATCCTTTAATACAGCTATGCTTTCAATGTCGAGAGGGTTCAAATACGTAAGGGGTTGCCATCAGGCAGATTACCGAGGCCGCTTACACCGGTAAATGATGGCCTGGCAGTTCTTCCATCCAGTGGCACGCCATCTATAACATATAAAGGATTAGTACCGGCTCTTATTGAATTATTACCTCTAATTCTTGCAGATGTTGCCGCTCCCGGCTGACCGCTGGACACGGTAATTTGCAGACCAGCTACCTTACCCTGCAACAATTGGTCGGGAGTCCCGGATGGCAGAACGTTGAAATTCTTGGCAGGCACAGAAGCATAAGAGCCGGTGAGCTCCTTTTCTTAGCTGTACCACCATAACCAATCACAACGACTTCATTGAGACTAGTCCCCGCTGAAGCAACCATCGATACGGCCACAGCCGCACCTGAAACAGTAACCTCCTGGGTCTCGTAACCAATAGAAGAAATTACTAATGTAGTGATCTTGGAGTCAAAAGTGAGACTGAAAGTCCCATCTGTTTTTGACGTAGTTCCTATCCTACTTCCCTTAGCCTGGATAGATGCACCGATGATTGGCGTTCCGTCTTTTGAATCCGTTATTTTACCGGACACAGTCTTATCCTGAGCATAAGATGACTGCAGAATAAAGAAGGAAACGACAAGTAGCAGTACAGAATGCAGTTTTTTTGCAGACATAAGCAATCGTTTTTTGAAGTTATACTGGAGTTGTTAATGCAATAGTTTCTCCCCTGGGGAATGGTTCGGTGGCTCCTCACGCTGCTTTTTAACTCTGATCGAGATTACTCAAACGATTTACTTTCGATCCTTTATAAAGGCACTGCAATAGTCACAACTGCTGCACGAATCTAAAACAAAGTTAAAAATGCCTCAACACCATAAATTTATATCTTAAAATGTGTAGAAAGAACACTGAGTTCTGATTTGCAAGGGCAAACTATCGCAACAAACATTTCCGCAAATGTTTGCGGTGGAAAAGATTTTATGAGGGAAAATCAAAAGGCTTTATAAAACCACATTTTTGGTGGTTTTGATCTGATGTTGTTTTTTAATGCATATAATTTTCCTGGCCTATGTGGCACATCATTCTCCATTTCGTTCAGATCAACCAACCAGTCTTTGATAGCTATCTTCTTTCTGAAGTTTCTTCTATCGAGATCTGTATCGAGAATGGACTGGTAGAGATCCTGCAACTCGCGCAATGAAAATTTTTCGGGCAATAAATTAAAAACAACCGGATGATCCATCACCTGTTGTCTCAGGCGTTCAAGACAGGTGTCCATTATCGCCTTATGATCAAATGCCAATCTCTCTAATATCATTGACCGTATGCCAATGGAGTTCATTGTTATCAAGGTTGAGATCATGATGCTTTATATCGATCAGGGAATAATAGGCCGTGGTGATAACCCTGCCTGATGGATGTCGCCCCACACTTCCAAAAGTGTGCACCTGCTCAAGGAAGACATCTTCCATTCCGGTTCTCTCAAATAAAACCCGGTATGACGCCGATTCGAGATCTTCATCCGGACGAACGAGATCACCCAATAATGAATAAAGCGCCGGAGAACTCCTCGAGATCAGATTTTATCACGAGTACTTTTAATTCTTTGTTGTCATAACCAAAAATGACGCAATCAACAGAAATAGCGATATTGAAATAGTCAAGGTGACTGATCTTTTCAACAGCTGCCGTCTTGAGGTTTCAGTTCTTTTGACATAGTAAGATTATTTAAAGTAAAATCAGGTAGCAACAACCTGTTTGGCGATGCACCAGCAATCACAAACGGTCATGCAATAGAGTAGGGACCTCGTCGTGTCCTTCGTGTGCACTTCGTGTTCTTCGTGCTCCAGAAGCGTGGGAACACAAAGAACACAACGGACCACGAAGGACACGACGCATTCTTTGAATACTCCTTACCCATTGTGCATCCTCGGTGTTCTTCAGAGCGATCTTATTAAGACAATGGTCGCTTCTTATTTCAGCAATATTTTCACAGACTTTGTTTCACTACTCGTTTGCACTTTCAACAAATAGATCCCACTCCAGCATCTTCTCCGTTTTGCCCGTCAATGAAACATCATGGGCCCCTGCCGGACAGCGTGCCAGTAAAAACAGCCGAAACTTTCTGCCCCAATATATTGTAAAGATCGATTTGAACATTACCACTTTCAGGTATAAATAGTTTCACTACGGAACTTGTTTCTGACTGGATTAGGGGCGACAACTACAGTCAGGCTACCGCCTGAACCAGTCGCGCCGCCAGTAGTGTCTATATCTTGATACATTACGATTAATGTACAGATGATATTCTCCAGGCTGTAAATTAACCGACTGGGAGCACCAGTTCGCATGAAAAGTGGTTTTCTTCAGATAATCAAACCATGTTCCTGCAGTGGGAAAGTAATGGACCCTCGTTTGGCCTGTCACATCAAAATTTCCGACGATGAAGGCAACTGTGATGAATCGCTTGAGGATCGTATTCTCATCGTCTTCACAGCGCCGGTAAGATTTTGATCAGTGCAATATTGTTGGCCGTGAACACATCTTTATACCAGCTATTGTTACGAAGCCCCGCTAATTGACTGTATGCATCGAACAATTGCTGCCTTCTTGCCTGTAATTTATAATCCCACCTGATTGGCTTTGCGGTCGAGGCGGCAGCCATTGGGATCAATAGCTGCCATTGACACAATAATTGATCGGGTAATCGTATCCCAGCTCACCGAACTGCCAGATCATCTTGGGCCCGGGCATGGTCATAAAGAAGGCCGCACACATTTCATTGCAGTCTAAGAGAAGTGGTTGTATCCCTGGTAGTGTAGCATGCCGAGGAATTGCCAAATGTGATATTCTTATAAGCCAGCCTTTCTTCATCATGGCTCTCCATGTAGGTGACCAGGTAGGGTTTTGTCCAATTGCGAACAGAATAAATCCCGCGACTGAAATCGGAAGTGGCACCCAACCCATGGAAGCTTCATTGAAATTATAATTCATATTCCCCCACAACAACATACCATAGTTGGACAATTCAATCTCTTCATTATCGGCTGCAAAATGTTCCAATATCGCATAAGCACCAGGAGACTTCAGTTGCACCGTATCATAATATCCTTTCCAGATGGCGACGCGACTCGCGTCATAGCTACTCCATGCGCCAACATTGCAATTATTTCCTGAACCATCGCAGGTCTGGGTTTGGGTAAAACCTTTTGACAGATCGAAACGGAAACCATCAATCCTGTATTGCTGTAACCAATGCTCAACTATCCTGCTGAAATAATAATGTGTCGCCGGACTTTCATGATTCATGTCATAACCCACATTGAATGCATGTTTGGCAACCGGGATTAAACCAGGGATTATTGGCCGCAGGGCGGTTGTTGACAGCAGTCCCAATATAATTGTACTGAGTGGAGATAAACCAAAAGAATGGTTCAGTGCGATATCCATGACTACCGCAATGCCATTGCCGTGACAGGCATCAATGAATTCTTTAATGTATTCTTCGGTCCATAATATTTATCCGGGGCAAATAGAAATCAGGATTATATCCCCAACTGTCATTACTCTTCAAATTCATTGAAAGGCATGATCTCGATCGCATTTACACCCAGTCTTTTCAGGTAGCTCAATGTATCTTTTATCGTTTTCCAGTCATGAGCCGCCACAAAATCCCTCACCAACAGTTCATAGACAAACAGATTTCTTTATCTGGTCTTGCAAAACCGTTATTCACCCAGTGTATAAGCCGGAGCATTGGTCTGCAAAACACTCACAATGCCTGCTTGACCGGCAGGGGATATGGTTTCAGATTGGGATAGGTGGCCGCTGGAATATTCTGATCGTTATTATTATATGGATCGAGATACTTTTCAGCATAAGGATCCGCGATCTTCAATGTTACCATCCACCAAATACTGATAAGCACTATTCTGTTCTGGGGTAAGTGCCAGTGATGGTTAACCACCAATAATTGCCATCCGGTGTTTTATTCATCAGGTATTGAGGCTGCTCGGCTCCAGTTGCTGCCAGCTAAATCTCGCCGATAACCGAGACTCGTGTTCTTCCCGGAGCATAGAGTGACCAGTGTTACGTCTGTATTGTTGGCGGCATAATTTGATTCCGTTTCTTGCTCCATTCGGCAAGGGAGCGATATTGATCGAAGGCTGATACAAAAATCCGGAGTGTATCTTTTTAGATAAGGGTCCGCCGCAGTGCCTTCTACTACTATCTCATTATTACCAGACGTGGCCACGCGTTGGATTGGCTAGAAATGGTAGTTCACCCCCGCGTGCAGATTGAATCACCGAACCATTCAGGTAATAACTTCATATCGGCTACCTGCGTTGGCAATTCCTGTAACATTTATACTATCTACCGGCCTGAATGTTTATTGGTTCGGGTACTAGGCACATATCTCGGTTCAAACGCGAGGAGCGGAAAAACGCACGGCAATGATTATTGTCGTAGATCGGGAATATACATATCGCTGCCGTCACTATTGCGCTGAACAGTATTGCCAGCTCCATCGCGGAAAGAGAATGGCAATCTTATAGATCGTTTCACCGGCTGCGGGCACATTGAAAAATGTGCGGACATTATTGATCGTAAAACTCCATTTATTAGTTCCGGCTAGCGCTTGCCTGTGCGGCAGGAGTTGTTGCTGCCCCATGTAAACGGCACATGTTGCCAGATCGAGTTACCACTCGTGCTGGCGCTGGTGACTACGCCGATATGGACATAAACATTGCCTGAAAAATTCATCAGGGCCTGGTTGCCTTTCGTGGCATCGACAGTAATGATTAGATGTTATCATTATCCTTTGCGAAAAGCAGGTGACCATGTGAGTAGTTGGGCATGGCCGAAAATGGAGACAGTCAAGACAACACAGAAAAGCGGAGTAAACCTTCTTCATAGCAATCGTTTAGGACGACTAAGATAAGTAAATATGTACTTACAACACATTGATTTTTTTGGGGACGGACAGGACTGCTTGGCGGTCAGGCAGGATGGTGGAAGAGTGCGATCTTTTTACACGGTTGCCAGCTGCTGCCCCGCGTGATGACAGCGGGAGTCTTGGCCGAAGCCGCGTTTTGGACAATGATCGTATACATTGTTCTCAGTCATGAAATAAACATGTCCTCAGCCTCGGCATTGTCGCCCTTCGGCAGGCTCAGGGTGACAATGCTCTACAATCGATCAAGAGTGGACCTCTTAAACAGAGTGCCAGGCTGAACCTTTAATCGGAGACATATTAACTTTAACCCTGAAATCTCAAACATGTATTCCAATCAAGACACGAAAGATCTGCAGAAGGAGACTGCAAACATTTAAAAAACAGAGGAAGAGCGATTCCGGCGCAAAGAGATCGAAGGTTGAGAAATGTTCTCCGCTTTCATGAACACTCGGGTTATTATATATTGATGATCCACTGATCTCCGATTTTGAATATGACCAACTGTACAAGGCTGCTGGAAAACTAGAATCAGAAAACCCAGAAACTGGTTACAGCTGATTCGCCGACTCAGCGTGTTGGCCATGGACCTCACGAAAGCTTTCCGACCGTACAGCACCCGGTTCCAATGCTTTCGCTCGATAATTCCTACAACAGTGCCGACCCTGATTGATTTTGACAGGAAGGCAAAAGAAGGAGCCGGCGTCGATAAAGATCGAATATTGCGTCGAACCAAAATTTGATGGCGGCAGCTTGTCGCTGATATATGAAGATGACATGCTGGCACTGCGGCGCCACCAAGAGGCAATGGCGTGGAGGGTGATGAAGTAACAACTAATATCAGGCAAATAAAATCCATTCCACTGTCTGCAAAGTTCTCCAGTTACGGTTTTGCAACAGTGGAGATCAGGGGCGAAGTGCTTGATCAATAAAACCAACTTTGCTAAAATACAATGCACAGATCATGGAGCAGGGCCTGGCTCCATTGGCAAATCCAAGGAATGCCGCAGCTGCGGCTACATTACGCATAAAGGACCCTGAGGAAGTCAAGAAAGAGGAACCTGGAGATCATTTGTCTACAATATCAGCTATTCATACTAAAGCAAAAAAGCAAATAGCAAATCGGACGTATCGCAGTCTCATTCCGGCTCGCTTGAGATGTTGTGTGGAACTGGGTTTCTCGCAGCCCCAAGAAAGAAATGAAAAGTCTTTAAAGGGATTGATGCAGTCATAAAATATTGCAACGAGTTTGAGGCAAGCGTGGATGACCTTCCTTACGAAATTGACGGCATGGTGATCAAGGTAAACAATGTGGAGATGCAGGATAAACTGGGTATGACCTCTCACCATCCGCGTTGGGCCATTGCATTAGTAAATTCAAGGCAAGACAGGCAACTAGTAAGTTGTTGAATGTCGAGTACCAGGTGGGAAGAACGGGGATCCATCACGCCGGTCGCCAAGATTCAACCCTGCGTACATATTGGCGGAGTGACGGTCTCTTCTATTTCATTCTTAATGAGGATGTGTATCAGGGAAAAAAGATCTGAAGATCGGGGATACGGTACTGGTGAAAGAGCCGGGGATGTTATTCCCGCACATCGTAAAGTCTATGGCCGAACTGCGTACGGGCAATGAAAAGAAAATTTCTTTCCCAAAGAACTGCCCGGTATGTGTGCAAAGCAAATTGGTGCAAAGAAGAAGGGGAAGCCGCCTGGCGTGTAACAATATTAGAATGCCCGGCACAGGTGGCTGAGACGTATCATCCATTTTGTGAGTAAGGATGCGATGGATATCCGGGGCTTTGGTGACGCCAATGTCCGCAAATTCTATGAGCTGAGTTTGTTAAAAGATATCCCGGCATCTACAAACTTGAATTTTAAAAAGATCGGAGAATTGGAAGGCTTTGGCCAGAAGTCAATCGACAATTTGCAAACTGGCGATAGATACTTGAAGAAACAGCCCTTGCATCGATTGATATTTGGTTTGGGTATACGCTTTATCGTGACAACTTGCCGCCAAAACGTGCTGGCGCAGGCGGTCTGATCATTTACTTGATTTCAGAAAATTCTCTCTGGAAGATCTGCAAAACCTGGAAGATGTAGGTCCCAAAGGTGGCAGGAAGCATTCATCACTTCTTCAGCAACAAAAGCAATATCGAAATGCTCGAGCACCTCGAGAAGCTGGGCTGCAGTTAAAGAATGAGAAGAAGCAAGCATGTGGTGACGGCAACCTGACGGGTCAGACCTTTTGTCTTCACGGGCACTTTGCCTACCTTAAAAAGGAGTGAAGCTGAAGCGATGGCCGGAAGCGAATGGGGGCAATTCTCGGTGGCGTAAGCGCCAAACTGAATTACCTGGTCGTTGGAGAAGTGCAGGAAGCAAATTGGATAAAGGCAAAGAAGTTAAACACAGTGAAAAATTATTTCCGAGGCTGAGTTTTTTGAAGTCGCTAGGAGGGAAGAAATGAGACTCCGTGTCGACCATGACCTGCCAACCGGTGACCGGCGGCGACTCCGAACTCTCACCCGCTTCGGCAAAGCTCCCACGCCTCCCGAAAGTCATCGGAACGGCGGGGCAGGCAGGGTGACAGACTCTTAAAACTCACTGTGAAGTCACGACTCGCGATTCACGACTCACGATTCACGACTCAACGACTGACGACTATCGACTATCGACTATTCACTTCCTTTTGCAGATCAAATATTGCCCGCTGATCTACTTTAATAATGTGTTTGTGGATTGTCAAGAGCATAGATCAACCACATCACTGTTGAGAAAATGATAGCCAAAGTGAAATGATCACGATATGATACTGCCTTTGCCGGAAATGCCAAACTGAAAACCGAGCAACAGCATCGAGAAAAATGAAATGAGGTACAAGACGGCCAGGATGATGGTAGGGATGCGCGAATACAGGCCCATCACTCATAATTCTCTTGGTGAACAGTTCTTTCATACATATTAAGCACCGCTTCACCAAATGAGGAAGCGAAGCCTTGCCCTCGCGAGCCATTGTCTCTACCTGCATCCAAAGCGTAGTCCTGGATCTGCTAAGTGAAGCTAAAAACTGCCGATTATAGGGTGGTGACGTCACGGGCACCGGACCCCGACATCCACATATTTTACAATCAATTTTCTGCAGTTCGTTAAGTAAGGCTCTTTCAGGAGTCCCGTTTTTAAATAGGCCGTTTTTATGGCATCGATTTCTGATAAAAAACAATTCCTTCCGGTTCCTGGAACCTTGATGCTGGCGTCATTTCATGGAAAGGTAAATGCCAGCATGTTAAGCAAACGATCCCACGAGTGCACCTACGATGGAACTCGCCATGAGCACCCATCTCCACTCACGGCGACCTCTTCTTATGCCAGGCGCCCAGCCTAACTCCGGCCGATAGACAATGATATTCCAACCGCTTCGCCACCGCGCTGAAGTTGCTGGACATCGACAATCCGGGCAGCGCGCTCGGACTCGCTCGGGACATCCAAACCCGGTGCCGCGCGTCGTCGGCAAGGTCCGCCGCAAGCATCCGGTGGAAGTCGAGGATCCGCTGCTCTGAAGAAACACACCTCGAGGAAAACCAAGATCACGGTTCCCGGCCCTTCACCATGTCGCAGCAGGCCCTGCAACGATTTCTACAAGTCCGGTGAAGAGTGGCGTCATGTGGACTACGCCGCCGCGGTGAACGCCGAAATCAAGGATCTCCTTGCCGCCGGCGCCGAGTAATACGTAACTGAACGAAGTACACC
>ERZ1370068.1143-contig-11043_pt1 | contig 55902 bp, 78 predicted proteins | sample MGYA00561227_ERZ1370068 | MGnify/ENA primary metagenome ERZ1370068 (study PRJEB38410, sample SAMEA6850437) | metagenome | study: Metagenomic assessment of the ecological functions of the soil: analysis of the soil microbiota associated with the... | reverse complement strand
TGTACTTCGTTCGGTTACGTATTGCTTACGACGCGTCGCTGGTGCCCGAGCAGCTGCGGCGCTTGTTCGACGTGATCCGGGCGGAGCACGACCTCACCGTCGCCGAGGTGCTCCGGGTGACCGGCGAAGCTACCCTGCTGGAGAACGCACAGCTGCTCAAGCGGACGTTCAGCGTCCGCGACGCCTACCTCGACCCGATCTCCTACCTCCAGGTCGATCTGCTGTCCCGCGTCCGGGCCGACGAGAACGCGGTCTCTCCGGAACTGCAGCGCGCGCGCTGCTTCTCACCGTGAACGGTATCGCCGCAGGGCTGCGCACAACACCGGTTAGCCGGGCTCAGTCCGATTGACGAGTCTTTGACGTTGATCTTGAGTTTAGGCGGCGGCTCGGACTTTGCTGGGTTGATGTTGCTGTCGACGTGGTGGGCGATGGTGGCCGGGGCCTGGCGTAGCTGTGGCCGAGCTGGTGGCGTCGGCGGACATCAGTGGCCGCGTAGGCGTTAGTAGAGCGGTGAAAGGCCGCGATTCGTCGCCCGTCAGGAACGCTCACATCGGCCCTTCCATCCGCGTATATCCCGCGAATCCCCGATCTTGTCTCGGTCCTGCTCATCATCGAATCAACTCAACCGGCGAAATCCGTTCTATCCATTGGGAATTCTGGTGTACCGGCAAGCCGGTGTGAGCGCCGCCAGCGGGTCTACAACTCGTCGACTTGGCCGGCTTGGATGCCTGACATGCGATATCGCAGGCGCGCTGGTGGTGAAGCGGGACGAACCCTACCCGCGACTGGGCGAAGTAATCGCCGCTGCCTGTAACGTTCTTCTGTATGCGCATCGTAACGACGACGTGACCCGCCAACCCAGGGCATCCCAGAGGCTTCGGACATGTCGGGGCGATACGCTGGATCAAACTAACGCTTTGCTCCCGAGGGACCAATTCCTTATTCACGCATCGGTCTTCGCGATAGACGAGCGTCCGGATTAATTAATTGTGCAACAATGCGCAAGCACACGACGCCCCTTGGCGGAGTCACGGGGGGTACCTGCGTTCGCGCAGGCCGTGCCAGGGAGGGGATGGACGTGCGCGTCCGACACATCGTTATCACGCTGAGCGCGTTCGCGCTCGCGGCACTCCACCGATCACGCAGACCGCGTCCTGCCGCGGCCACCGCCAGCGCGCAGGCCTTGTGGTCCTCGACCTACACGGCGGCGCAGACCGACTGCGGAAGCTTTTCCCGCGACGCCAACAACTTCTGCTGGACAGCGGGCCCCGAGGAGACGGCAACCCGGCAGGCCCAGGCGTCGAGCTCGGCGTCAGAAGTTCACGTCCGTCGCAGAGCATGAGGCATCACCGGCGTCCGCGTGTACCGCAGTCAGCCTCGCGGAACCGTCACCGGCCACCTGTGGGACGGGGCCGGGCGGACAGCCCCTGCTGCGGCCGGCACCTTCACCGGGAGCGACACGCACAGCTGGCGGGACCTCATGTTCAACGCGGCCGGTTCCGATACAGGCGAACCACACCTATGTCGCGTCCTCACCACGTGCCGGACACGCCAGTACGCGTTCCGGCACGACTTCTTCGCCACCGGCGTTGGTACACGGTCGGCCCGATCACGGCGCTGAGCTCGCCGGACAGCAGTGGTAACGGCGTGTACTGCTACGGTAGCGGCGACCCAGCCCACTGCGCCGTCTTCCCCCGCGAACACCTACCGCGACACCAACTGCTGGGTCACGCCGTTGTGGGGATACGACTTCGCCGGGTTCTTCCAGCCGGTCGACAACGCGCCGACCCTGGGCAGCTCGCGAAGGCGGGCAAGCGCGATCCCGGTGAAGTTCAGCCTCGGCGGGAACCGAGGGGTCTGGACATCTTCCGGACCGGCTATCGCGAGGTGACCACGGTGTCCTGCAGCACCCAGCGCGCCGACGGTACGCCATCCGAGCCACGGTCATGGCGGCAGGCGGCATCCCTGCAGTACGACCCGACGACCAGCCAGTACAGCGCTACGTCTGGAGAACCAGCTCGAGCTGGGCCGGGACATGCGCGCAGTTCGAGCCTCGGGCTCAACGATGGGGCACGCACCTTCCTCCCCTCAGCTAAAGTGATCGACCCCTAGGCGGCGGGGAGCTGCTTGACGATCCGGCAGGGGTTGAACCGCGGCGCCGTCCTGAGGCCGAACGCCGTGCATCAAGATACCAGCCATTGTCAGATAAGACGACGGAGCTAGCAGTGTGATGATCCCTGATGCCGACACCTGCTACCGGGCGATGGAGGGCAAGGACCCCCGATTCGATGGGTGGTTCTTCGTTGCCGTTCGTTCGACCGGTATCTATTGCCGGCCGTCATGCCCGTCTCGTACCCCGCTCCGGCGCAATGTCGCGTTTCACTCCACCGCCGCATCAGCTCAGCGGGCGGGCTACCGAGCGTGCAAGCGGTGCCGCCCGGATGCATCCCCGGGCTCGCCGGAGTGGAATGTCCGAGGCGACCTCGCTGGGCGAGCGCTGCGCTTGATCGCGGACGGCATCGTCGACCGGGAAGGCGTACCTGGCCTCGCTCGGCGAGTCGGGTACTCGAACGACAGCTGCACCGGGTTCTCCGTCGCTGAGGTCGGAGCAGGCCCGATAGCGCTTCGCCCGAGCCCAGCGGGCCCAGACCGCCCGGATTCTGCTCGAGACGACCGACCTACCGACCGCCGATGTGGCGTTCGCCGCCGGATTCGCAAGCGTCCGGCAATTCAACGACACGGTTCGAGACGTTTTCGCCACGACTCCGACCGGCTCCGCTCGGCCCGACGTCGCGATCCCGCCATCGACGCGCACCCCGGCGTGGTCCAGCTACGCCTGCCGTTCCGGAGGCCACTGGATCTGGCGTCGATGCTCGATTACCTCGCCGCACGGGCGATTCCCGGCGTCGAGTCGGTACATGGCGACACCTATCGGCGCACGTTGGCGTTGCCGAACGGCGCTGCGCGAGCGGAGATTCGTCCCGGCGGCGATAGCTACCTCTTGTGCCGATTGGAGCTCGCCCACCAGCGAGATCTGGTGGCCGCGGTGGCCCGGTTGCGCCGCTTGCTCGACCTCGACGCAGATCCGTCTGCCGTTGACGCCGCTCTAGGCGCCCGCCCCGAGCTCGCCACCTTGGTGACGAAGCGGCCGGGATTGCGTTCCCCTGGCACCGTCGACGGCTTCGAACTCGCGGTTCGGGCAGTGGTCGGCCAGCAGGTTTCGGTCGCCGGGGCGAGACAGGTGCTAGCCCGGTTGGTCGAGCAGGCCGGACCGACGGTCTTTCCCGACCAACCGAGCCGGTTGTTCCCTACCGCGCCGCAGCTCGCCGCACAGGATCCGGCCGAGATGCCGATGCCGAAGGCACGGGCGGCGACACTCCGCGCGCTGGCTGACGCCACAGGCGGCGGCGCGATGACGCTGGATCCGGGGCGGACCGGGCCACGGCCCGGGCCGCGCTGCACGCAGTGCCCGGCATCGGTCCGTGGACGGCCGGACTACGTCGTCATGAGGGCGCTCGGCGATCCCGACATCCTGCTCGTGACCGACCTCGGCGTACGACGCGCTGCCCGTTCACTCGATCTCGACCTGAGCGGCGGACGGCCGGACTGGGCGCCCTGGCGCTCCTACGCCACACATCACCTGTGGGCGGCGCTGCCGTGACCGCTCGACGTCGGAATCAACAATTCCTGAGCCACCAAGACAACAATCGATCCGGAGGCACACCCCCAATGCGTTTCACCGTTCTCGATTCACCCTCGGCGGACTGCTCGCGGTTCGCGACTGATGTCGGCCCTCACCGGCTTGTACCTGCCGACCGGCCGGCATGTCGTATCGCCGCGCCCGTCCTGGCGGCGCGCTGACGCCGACTTCGACGAGGAGCGGAGGCCAACTTGCCGAGTACTTTGCCGGCACCCGGATGGACTTCGAGCTGACCCTCAATCCGGCCGGGACGCCGTTCCAGCTAACGGTCTGGTCGGCCCTGCGCGAGATCCCCTACGGCGCGACGGCGAGCTACGGCAAGATCGCCGCGGCCATCGGCCGGCCCGACGCCGCGCGAGCGGTCGGCTGGGCCAACGGCCAGAACCCGATTCCGATCATCGTCCCGTGCCACCGAGTCATCGGCGCAGACGGCTCGCTCACCGGCTACGGCGGTGGGCTGCCGGCCAAGCGCTGGCTGCTGGCGCACGAGGCCGGAGCACGCCGGGCTCACCCTGCTGTAGTCCACCTGATGATCTTGGACTTACTGCCGCCCAGCGACGATAAGTCCAAGATCTCACGAGAGAGGGCTTGTGGGGGCGGAGAGGGCTTGTGAGGAGCGGGAGGCTTCGTGGGGCGTGGGGGTTTGTGGGAGCTAGGTCAACTGTTGAACGCGTTCTGCGCGGCGTCGAGACCGTCGGCAAGCAGCGCTTCGACGGCGTCGGCCGCCCGATCGACGAGGTAGGGCAGCTCCTTGCGCTCCGCCGCTGTGAAGTCGCGCAGCACGTAGTCGGCCGGATCCTGCCGGCCGGGCGGTCGTCCGATGCCGAACCGGACGCGCAGGTAGTCGTTGCTGCCCAGCGCGGCCGTAGCGGAGCGCAAGCCGTTGTGGCCGCCATCACCGCCACCCGCGTTTGATCCGCAGCGCGCCATACGGCAGATCGAGGTCGTCATGCACAACGGTCAGCCGGGTCAGCGGAATCTTGAAGAACCGAGAGATCGCGACGATCGGGCCACCCGACTCGTTCATGTACGACTTTGGCTTGGCCAGTACGACCGACCGCCCGGCGAGACGACCCTCGACCACATCGGAGCGACCGCGGTGCGCTTGAATCGTGCGCCCATGCGCGCGGCGAGCAGGTCGACCACCGCGAAGCCGACGTTGTGGCGGTTGCCTGCATATCGCGGACCGGGATTGCCGAGACCAACCACGAGCGCCCGCTCCGTCACGCTCGGGTCGGAGTTACCCGATTCAGGACGCACGATGCCGCGTCGCCGGTTGAACAACGTCGCTGGTCGGTAGCGGATTATTCCTCGGCTCGCAGGCGGAGTTTCGGGCGGAGCGCCAGCCTCCCTCTCGGCCTCCGGCTTGTCCTCGACGATGCCCAGCTCGCTGGCCGCTTCGGCCGCCTCGGCCTCGAGCGCCTCGGCCGACGGAGCCTCCTGGATGAGCAGCAGCACCTGGTCCGGGTCACCGGCGAGGGTCGCCCCGGCCGGCAGCGCCAGATCCGCGGCCGTGATGTGCGACCCGATCTCCACTCCCTCGATGTTCACCTCGATACCGGAGGGCAGGTTCGTCGCTTCCGCCTCGATGCTGACGGTCATGTTCTCCTGAGCGAGCAGACCGCCGCGCACGATCTCGCCGACGATCTGCAGCGGGACATCGATTGTCACCTTCTCGCCACGACGTACTGCGAGCAGATCGACGTGCTCGAAGATGCCCTTGATCGGGTGGCGCTGGATCGCCTTCGGGATGGCGAGCTGATCGGCACCGTTGACACTTACGGTGAGGAGGACGTTCATCCCGCCGTGCTTGAGCGCTTGCGCGAACTCGCGGGCCTGAAGCGATATGTGGCGAGGGTCGGCGCCGTGGCCATAGATGACTGCGGGGATCTTGCCGGCGCGCCGGGTGCGACGGGCGCCACCCTTGCCGAACTCGGTACGCGGCTCGGCGGACAGACGAACTTCGGGCACGGCAGGAACTCCTCACGAATGGACCGATTCCGGTAACGGGTGCCGCGCGGCGATGGACACGAGCCGTCGACGACACCGCGTCGATCACGGACGCGCCACCGATGTGGTGGGTCGCAATCCCTCGCCGGGCAACCCCATAAGCTTACCGGCGGGCGACGCGGAGGGCGAAATCCGCGCGCCGGAAGGTGGCCGCTTGTGTCGGACATGGTGCGCGTCCGCGTCCCTGCGAAGGTGAACCTGCATCTTCGCGTCGGTGCGCGACGACCGGACGGCTTCCATGACCTCGTGACGGTCTATTTGGCCGTTGACCTATTCGATGAGCTCGTCGCCGTAGCGGCCGACGACTTCGCCATGTCGATCGAAGGTGAGGGAGCTGGTTCGCTGCCGGCTGGCACAAAGAATCTCGCTTGGCAGGCCGCGTCGTTGCTCGCAACGCATGCCGGGCGTTCCGCCGGCGGCGCGGTTGACCATCCGCAAGGGGATTCCCGTCGCTGGCGGCCTCGCCGGCGGCTCGGCTGATGCGGCTGCGGCGCTCGTTGCGTGCGCGGAGCTCTGGCGAACCGGCACCAGCCGGTCCGACCTTGCCGCGATCGCGGCGGAGCTGGGCAGTGACGTGCCCTTCGCGCTCACTGGCGGCTGTGCCGTTGGCACCGGGCGGGGCGAACGACTGTCGCCCGCCATGACCAGCGGCGAATTTCACTTCGTCCTCGCGTTTGCTGATCACGGCATCGCCACCCCCGACGCTTACCGCGCTCTTGATCGGATGCGCGGCGACATCGCGCCGACCCTCGATCCGAACGGATCGCGCGCGGTGCTGGATGCCCTTCGACGTAACGACGTGCGACAGCTCGCGGCCGCCCTGGTCAACGACCTGCAGAAACCCGCGCTGTCCCTCTCCCCGGGCTGCGGCGAACCTTGTCCGCGGGACGAGAACTCGGCGCTCTTGCCGCGATGGTGTCGGGCTCCGGGCCGACGTGCTTGTTTCTCGTCGACAGCGCAGCGGCCGCGGCCCGGCTAGCTTCGGCACTCGCCGCTGAGGGCGTCTGCCGAAGCACCCGGGTCGTGAAAGGCCCGGTTCCCGGAGCTCGTCTGGTCCGGTAGCGGGGCAGGCGTCCAGTCAGTGCCGCCGGGTCTGCAGCTGGGGTCTCGCCTCCAGCCCGCGCAAGCCATTCCAGCCGAGATTCACCAGGTGTGCCGCTACTTCCTCGCGGGCGGGCTTGCGGACGTCGAGCCACCATTGCCCGGTCAGCGCCACCATGCCAACGAGCATTTGCGCGTACATGCCGGCGAGCTTTGGTTTGCAGGCCGCGCCGGCTGAACTCCCGGCCCAAGATGTGCTCGACCTGGCTGGCAATGTCGTTCAGCAATGAGGAAAACGTTCCCGCGCCTGAGGCCACCGGCGAGTCCCTGGTCAAGACCCGAAATCCGTCCGTGTCCTCTTCGATGTAGGTGAGCAATGCGAGGGCGGCTTGCTCCACCAGCTCCCGCGCATGACCCCCGGTCAACGCTGAGGTGATCCGCGAGAGCAGCGCCTCCATCTCCCGATCCGACAACGACGGCGTACAGGCCTTCCTTGCCGCCGAAGTGTTCATATACCACCGGCTTGCTCACCCCGGCCCGAGCGGCGATCTCCTCGATGGACGTCGCTTCGAAGCCCTTCTCCGCGAACAGTGACCGGCCGACGTCGAGCAATTGCTCGCGCCGTTCCTTGCCGGTCATGCGAACGCGCGTTCGCCCGCCCCCAGGGCTCATTGTCCGGGACCCGGAACCCAGAGGGGCGTGATGGGAGACGACTGCGGCATCGGTCTGGCCTAGCGGTCGCTCAGGCCCGCAGCCGGGCCAGCCGCTCGGGCCGCGGCCACCGAACATCGCGTCGCCCAGCCCAGCTTCTCGAATATCCAGATCAGACGGGCGGACGCGTCGAGCTGGCCACGTAGCACCCCGTGCCGAGCGCGCGGTGGGATCGGCGTGGTGCGTGTTGTGCCAACTCTCCCCGAAGCTGATGACGGCAAGCGGCCAGAAGTTGGAGCTCTTGTCACGCGGCGGCGAACGGCCGCTCGCCGATCGTGTGACACACCGAGTTGATCGACCAGGTGATGTGGTGCACGACGAAGATGCGCACCAACGAGGCCCAGAACAATGCCGACAGACGCGCCGGCCCAGGACCAGGTGATCAGGCCGCCGAGCAGCATCGGCCCGCAGGACCGAGACGGCCGTCCACAGCACGAACAGCCGATCAACCCGCACAATGTCCCGATCGCGGAGCAGATCGGGGGCGAACTCTCGCGATTGGTGTGTTCGACATCGAACAGCCACCCAACGTGGGCGTAGCAGAAACCTTTCATCAGCGCCGGTATGGAGTTCCCATAACGCCACGGGGAATGGGGATCGCCCTCCCGATCGCTGAACGCGTGATGACGGCGGTGGTCGGCCACCCAGCGGATCACTGGGCCTTCGATAGCCAGGCTTCCCGCAACGGCCAACGCGATGTGCAGCGGCCGATTGGCCTTGAACGATCCGTGGGTGAGGTGCCGGTGGTATCCGACGGTGATACCGAATCCGGAGACGGTGAAGAACACCGCGAACAACGCGACGTCCGTCCAGCCCAGGCCCCAGCCCCAGGCCACGGGCACTGCGGCCAGCACCGCGAGGAAGGGAACGATGACGAACGCATACAGGGCGATTTGCTCGCCGCTTTTCTTGGTGCCCTCGACAACGGGCTTGGACTGCGCAGAGGCTGGACCTGACGTGGGTGGCGGTCCGAGGCGATGAAGCAGGTTCGACCAGGGTCATGGGCGAACACCTCTCACATTCGGGTTACGCCACCGTAACTTACGGCGCCGTAGCCAGCCAGGGAGACGTGCGCGTGGCGGCCGGCCCGCGCTGTCTGGGCGTGGTGGCCGAGGCGCCCGGCCGCCAGCCACGGCGCCGAGTCGAGCGTCAGGCGGTCGTCGGTAGGCTGGGCACGTCCCGAGATGGGGGATGGGGTAATCGGCAGCCCGCAGGCCTTTGGAGCCTTGCAGTCTCGGTTCGAGTCCGAGTCCCCCAGCACCAGCCGACTCCAGCGGCCCCCTTTCCTCTACGCGCCCCGGAAGCTGGGTCGAGCAAGCTGTCGGGATAGGCTCGGTGTGCCGGTTTACCAGCCCGATCGCGCACCCGGGGAGGACGCTGCGTGACCGATCCGTCCTACGGCACTCGGGTGGCTTCGTCCTCGGCGATTCCTCGCCGGCCATTTGCGGTCGTGGTCCTGGCCGCCGGCGAGGGCACCCGGATGAAGTCAGACTCGCCCGAAGGTTTTGCACGGTTTCGCCGGGCGATCGCTCCTCGGCCACGTACTTGCCGCAAGCGCCCCGCTCGATGCTGAGCGCACGATCGTGGTGATCGGCCATGGTCGCGACGACGTCCAGGCCCACCTTGATTACGGCTGGCTGGCCAGTGACCACCGTCGTGCAGGAGCCGCAGCGCGGCACGGGCCACGCGGTGCGGATCGCCATGGACGCCTTGCCGCCAGCGGATGGCGGCACGATCGTCGTGGTGCCGGGCGACACACCGTTGTTGCAGCCGAGCTGACCTGCTGGCCCTCCTCACTGGAGCACCATCGCAGCGGCGCCGCCGCGACCATGCTCACGAGCGTGCCTCGACGACCCGACTGGGTACGGCCGAGTCATTCGCGATGGGGACCGCGTCACGCGGATCGTCGAGCAGAAGGACGCTACCGACGAGGAACTCGCCATTCGACGAGTTCGCGGCTGGCATGTACGCGTTCGACAGCATCGGCGTTGTGCGACGCGCTGCGCCGCCTGTCGACCGACAACGCTCAGGGCGAGCAGTACCTGCCTGACGTCGTGGCGATCCTGGTCGCGCGACGGACGAAATGTCGCGGCGGTGGCCGCACCGGCGAGCGACACGCTCGGCGTCAACGATCGCGTGCAGCTCGCCACGGCCCACCAGATCTACAACCGTCGGCTGCTCGACGCCCATATGCGGGCCGGCGTCACGGTGGTCGATCCGGCGACCACCTGGATCGACGCCGACGTGCGCCTTGCGCCGGACGTGACCCTGCACCCATCCGGTATATCTGCACGGCGCCACGGCCATCCACGACGGCGCGGCGATCGGTCCGGACGTCACGTTGACCGACACCTCCGTAGGTGAACGCGCAGCCGGGTTTCCCGCGCCGTGTGCAACTCGGCGACCATCGGCGTGAACTGCGAAGTCGGCCCGTTCGCCTATCTGCGTCCAGGTGCGCAGCTGGCCGCCGGGGTGAAGATCGGTACCTACGTCGAGGTCAAGGCGAGCGAGATCGGCACGGGCACCAAGGTGCCGCACTTGTCTTATGTCGGCGACGCCACGATCGGCGAGCACACCAACATCGGGGCGGCAACCGTCTTCGTCAACTACGACGGCGTGAGCAAGCATCACTCCACGATCGGCAGCTACGTCCGCACCGGCGCGGACAACATGTTCGTGGCGCCGGTCAGCGTTGGCGACGGTGCCTACACGGCGGCCGGATCGGTCATCGACCAGGATGTGCCGCCCGGAGCGCTCGGCATCGCGCGCGCTCGCCAGCAAAACGTGGCAGGCTGGGTGGCGAAGCGCCGATCCGGCACCGCTGCCGACGACGCGGCCCGACAGAGCCGCCGAAGCCACCGATCACATCGATCCCGCCAACTCAACAGAAGCCGCCAGACTCTGCCGACATCGAGGATTGACATGAGCGAGCATCGCATCGACCCGGGCGTGGTGCAGATGCGCGGTCCCGCTAAAACACTGAGCGTTGGCCTGGGACGAAGCTGCGCTCGGGCGACGAATGGGATAGACCGGTGAGCACTATCGAACTCGCGGGCCGCAAGAGCCTGATGCTGCTCTCCGGGCGGGCCTATCCCGAGCTCGCCGACGAGATCGCTCGGTACCTGGGCGTCACTGTCACCTCGACCACCGCCATGCGAGTTCGCCAATGGCGAAACGTTCATCAAACCTGATGAGTCGGTCCGCGGAAGCGACGCCTTCGTTATTCAGTCGTTCACGGCGCCGATCAATCACTGGATCATGGAAACGCTGATCCTGGTCGACGCGCTCAAGCGCGCCTCGGCCAAGCGGCATCACCGTCGTCGCTACCGTTCTACCCGTACGCCCGGCAAGACAAGAAGCACCGCGGTCGCGAGCCGATATCCGCACGGCTGATGGCCGACCTGTTCCGGACCGCGGGAGCGAACCGGCTCATGGCGATCGACCTGCACACCGCGCAGATCCAGGGCTTCTTCGACGGGCCGGTCGACCACCTCTTTGCCATGCCGCTGCTTTCCGACTACGTGAAGGAGCGCTATCGCGGGCAGGAGTTCACGGTCGTCTCGCCCGACACCGGCCGGGTGCGCATGGCCGAGCAGTGGTCGGACCGGTTTGGTGGCAGCCCGATCGCGTTCGTCCACAAGACGCGGGACCCGCGCGTGCCCAACCGAGATCGTGGCCAACCGCGTCGTCGGCGAGGTGGACGGGCCGTACGTGCCTCTGATCGACGACATGATCGCCACCGGCAGCACGATCGTGCAAGGCGTCGGAAGTGTTGTTCGAGGCTGGCGCCGCCGAAGTCATCGTCGCGGCAACGCACGGCGAGCTGACCCCGCCAGCGACCGATCGCCTGACAGAACAGCCGGATCACCGAGGTGGTTGTCACCAACACGTCTGCCGATCCGCCCTGACCAGGACTTCGACAAACTCACCGTTCTCTCGATCGCCCCCATGATCGGCCGGGCGATCAAGGAGGGGTTTTCGAGGACGGGTCGGTCAACCAGCTTGTTCTGACGGCCGCAGCTGGAGCAGGCCTTTGCGCCGTCGCGCGCTATCAATTTGCATTTTCCGTCGGCTCTAGCAACGGAATCTGCATACCGTCACGTACGAGCCGAGGCGATCCGCGCGAACGCGGCCACGTCGAGCGTCTCGGCGCGGGCGCGTGGATCGACCTGTGCGCGCACCAGGACGGATTCGGCCGCCGTCACGGATCCGGCCCATGCGGCCAACGCTGACCGAAGCATCTTGCGCCGCTGGGCAAAGGCAGCGTCGATGACCGCGAAGACGTCCGCACGGTGGACTTCCTGCGGGCAACGTCGGCGGCTCGGTTCGCACCAGCCGCACGAGGCCCGAGTCGAGCGTTCGGCACCGGCCAGAAGACCGAGCGTGGGACAGCGCCGGCGCGTTCGGCGTGCGCGTACCAGGCCGTCTTGACGGTCGGCCCTCCGTACACCCTGCCGCCCGGCGGCGCGGCCAGCCGATCCGCGACCTCGGCCTGCATCAGCACGAGGCCATGCCTTATTGAGGGCAACAGCTCCAACAGATGTAGGAGCACTGGGACGGCGACGTTGTAGGGCAGGTTGGCAACGAGCGCGGTCGGCGGCGGATCCAACGGCGCGTCCAGCTTTCCGGGCATCGCCGAGCGATGCACTTTAAATCATTGGCCAAACCGGTGCGCGCTGCCGGATCGTGTCCGGCAATGCGTGCGCGAGACGCGGGTCGATCTCTACGGCCACCACCCGCGCCCCCGTCGTCGAGCAGCCAGGGTGGAGCGATCCGAGGCCGGGCCCGACTTCGAGCACGACCTCCTCGGGAGCAAGGTCAGCGATCCGGGTGATGCGCCTGATCGTGTTCGCGTCGTGGACGGAGTTCTGCCCAAGCGCCTTCGTCGGCCGCAGCCCGAGCCGGTTGGCCAGAACTCGAATATCCGCCACGCCAAGCAGCTCGGCCTGCGGCTGGTTGGCAGTACCGGAACCGGTCACGTCTGGACTTTAGTGTCCCGTGCGCGAAAGCTTGATGATCTTGGACTTACTGTCAGATAGCTACAGTAAGTCCAAGATCATCTCAGGTGCAGTCGTGGGCTCGCCGTTCTCTGTGGTTAGTACCAGCCCGGCGAGTGCGAATTCCAGAAGCCCCAGGCGTTGCAGGGTGTTCCGTATCGGCCCTGAATGTAGTTCAGCCCCCAGGTGATCTGCGTCGCTGGGGTTGGTCTGCCAGTCCGGACCGACCGTGGCCATCTTGCTGCCCGGCAACGCCTGGGGATTCCATACGCCCCGGTGTAGGGATTCGTTGCGTTCACCCGCCAGCCACCTCGTGGTCCCACATGGTAACCAGGCAGGAGAAATCGCTATCGCTCCAACCCCGGGCGGCGACCATCTTCTGGGCAATACCCTGGGCCGGAGTTGGGATCGACGACAATCGGTCCGCTGTTGGTAGTGGGATTGCTCGACCCGGTACCTGAGGTACTTGATGCAGGCGGCGGCTTGGTTCCGTTGCGCTGCAGCTGGGTGATCGGAGCTTGCAGCAGTTTGCGAGATACCTCGGTCTTGCCGACCAATTTGCCGTCGACATAAACGATGGCGTAGGTGACTGACAACGTGCCCGGTTGACCGCGAGAGATGATCCGGGTGACACCCTTGGCCAGCGTCGGATCGTTGACGGTCTTCGTCGGGGAATGGCACCCGATGCTGCTCGGTCACCCGGGCATTCTTGACTCGCTTGATGACGACGGTCATGTTGTCAGTGAGATCGGCCGACAGCGGCACCGAGATCTTGTCCGTCGCGCCTAATGAGATGGCTGAGGTCCTTGAGCAGGTCGGCCACGGTCGCATCTGTGGTCAATGCGGTCTGAGTTCGCCCGTCGGCCTTGACGGTCACCGTCTTCGAGTACGCAGCTCGATATCGGTCGGCGATAGCGGCAGCCGTTTGTCCCGCGATACGGAGGAAAAGTCTGTCGTGTCGTATCCGAGTTCGGCCAGCGCCTCGGCCACCGTCGGTGCCGTGGTCCAGACATCGACCTCCTTGCCATCGATCGACAGTTTGAGCAGCACGGCGCGCGCTTGAGCACGATGTCAGCTGCCGTTACGCACCTTCGCATTCACCGGTGGCGCGACAATGTCGTGCGGGCCGGCGGTTAACCCGGCATCGCTGAGCGTTCCGCGGACGGTGGCCGACGTGGTGTGTACCGCGCGGCCATCGCCGTCGACTTTCAGGTGGATGGTCTTGTCGATATGGGTCCAGGCGAAGGTTGCGCCCACGACACCCGCCAGTACGACCGCATACAGGCCGTACTTCACGGTCCGATGCACCCAGGAAGCTCCCGTCTGGCCTCTCGGCCTGATCCCCCACCGGACCGGTCACGGCACCATAACGTGCTGGTGACGACAGGGCCTAGCCCCAAAAGCGGTCGTTCGACTACTCAGAGGTATCGGCCGCAGACGGGCCAGGGAGCCGAACCGGCCTTCTGGTAGAGAGCCGTCGCGACCGAAATCTGCTGGGCTTTCGACGCCAGGTCGGGGCGCGACGCGTAGGCCCCGCCGCCGTTGGTGAGCCACGTGCTGATGTCGAACTGGAGCCCGCCGTAGTGGCCATTCCCGGTGTTGATCGACCAGTTCCCGCCAGACTCGCAGGCGGCAACGCCATCCCAGTTCAGGCCACCGCCTCCGGACACGGGCGGCGCCGGCGCCGGCGAAGGTGCCGGACGCGGCGCGGGTGCAGAGCGCACGCGGGCGCGGGCGCCGGCCGGGCCTTGGTGCCCACGTTCACAACGGCCGTGACGGAGAGTGCAGTGACGGTGCGCGCGACCTGGGTCTTGCCGGTGAGCTTGCCGTCGACATACACCATCCGGTAGGTGACCGCAGAGGTGCCGGCCTTGCCGGCCGTGGCGATCCTTCTGTCTCGCCCTGGATACAGGGAGGCGTCCTGTCGCTGCGTTGTCGAGTAGCCGATCGTGTGCTGCTCAACGAGCGTCTTCGTCACCACCCGCTGCAGCCTGACGGTCGGAGCGGTTGGCGACCTTCGAGCTCACCGGTACCGACAACCGGTCGGCCGCGTTCACGGTAATCCGAAGATCGGTGAGCAACTGCCCAACAGTGGCAGCGGTCGTCGTAACGCTGTCGTTCCGCCCGTCATGCACGACGCGGACCTGCTTTGGGGTTCGTAGCTCGATCTCGGTCGGCGACAACGGCAACCTCTTGTCGCGCGAGACCGAAGAGAAGTCGTCCGAGGTGTAGCCAAGCTCCGCAAGTGCCTCGGCAACGGTCGGGGCGGTTGTCCACACGTCGCGCTCTACGCCGTCGATCGTCAAGTGCAGCAGGCGGCCCCGCTTCAGGACGATCTCCGTGCCCGTTGCGGATCTTCGTTGTGACCGCGGGAGCGATGACGTCGTGCTGGGCAACCACCAGCTTCCGGCTAGCTGAGGACTCCCTCGCACGGTGTGCGCCCTCGTCTTGACGGAACTCTGCTCCTGGTCGACCTTCAGGCTGACGGTCTTGGGATCGTCACCGGTCAGCGCGACGGCCGTCCCGGCTCCGACGCCCACAACCACAAGTCCGACCAAGCCGAACATGATGCTGCGACGCACTGGAAGCACTCCCCGTGGTTCGTCCCCCTCTACAAACAAGGTCACGGGACCATAACGTCGCCGCGGGACCGCCTGCCAAATACCGCGGCGGTAATTTCCTCAATGAGATGCGAAATTTATCCCAAATATCCGCTTCCCGTTGGCCCTGACCGCCGCACAAAGCTCCTCGATCCCGGTCGCCGTCGCCTCGGCGACGGCGCGAGCGGTGTAGGGCAACAGATACGGGCCGTTGGGGCGCCCGCGGAACGGATGCGGAGTGAGGAACGGAGAGTCCGTTTCGAGAAGAATATGGGGAAGTGGGGTGGCCGCCGCCGCGGCTCGCAGCGACGGCGCATTTGTGAACGTCACCACTCCGGGGAAACTGAGCACCCAGCCATGCTCTACGCAGGTACGAGCCATCGCCGCGATCTCCCGAGAACGCGTGGAACACAACCCGGTCCGCGCGCCCCCTCGTCGTGCAGCACCCGCAGGACGTCCGGCATGAGCGTCCCGGTCGTGAATCATCAGCGGCAAACCGGTCCGCTTGGCCAGGTCGATGTGGCGCCGGAAGTGCTCTTCTTGCAGGGGCGGCGATGTTCGGTCCCAGTAGTAATCCAGCCCGGTCTCCCCGATCGCCACCACGCGCGGGTCGGCCGCGAGTCGTTCGAGCTCCTGGTACCCGTCGTCGGTCAGACCCGTCACCTCGGTCGGATGGACGGCAACGGCCGCGTAGACGTCTGGGTGCTCGTTCGCCGCCTCGACACACCAGGCCGCGGACGCGAGCGTGTCGCCGACCGTGATCACTGCCGTGACGCCGACTGCCGCCGCCCGGCCAAGTGCGGCAGCCACATACTCGGCCGTCGCTTCGACGCCCGCTCGTTCGGCCATGGCGTCCAGGTGGCAATGAGCGTCGAAGACCGCGCCGGGCAGCGGGGGTGGCGACGGAGGAACCCCGGACGAGCGGTACTTCCAGGCCTCCGAGCCGCGGACCGGCTCCCGGTCACGACCCCGCTTCCAGCCGAGCCAGCTCCTCGTCCACGATCGACGGATCCAGCTTGGTGAACACCGGCGTCGGCGGGGCGATGGGCCGACCGACCTCGATCGGCGTCGACTCCCAGCGAGCCGCAGTCTCGTAGTCGCCGGTCAGCACGCTGTAGGAGGAGTCAGCCGCGTCGCCCGCGACGATCCGGTTCTCGCCCGGAACGAGATCAGGCATCCCGGCCCAGGTACCGGTTCCGCCAAGTTGCGCGTGAACCCGGGAGGACGACGAAGGCAGGAACGGGGTCAGCAGCGTCTTGCAGTCGTCGACCGCCTGCAGCGCGACGTGCAGCACCGTAGCCATCCGGTCCGGATCCTCGGTGCGACAGCTTCCAGGGCGCAGTCTCCGACAGGTACTTGTTCGCCTCCCCACCACGCGCATGGCCTCGATGATCGCGGCCCGCTGCCGAGACCGGGAGAGCAGGTCGCCGACGGTGTCGAACGCCGTGCGTGTCGTAGCCAGCAACGCCTGATCGGCATCGGCCAGTGCGCCCGCAGCCGGGATAGCCCCGAGGTTCTTTGCGGTCATCGCGATCGTGCGGTTCACCAGGTTGCCCCAGCCCGCGACCAGTTCGTCGTTGTTGCGGCGCAGGAATTCGGCCCAGGTGAAGTCGGTGTCCTGGGTCTCCGGCCCGGCAGCGGCGAGGTAGTAGCGCAGCGCGTCGGGTCGTAGCGGGACAGCATGTCGCGCACGTAGATCACCACGTTGCGCGACGAGGAGAAACTTCCGGCCCTCCATCGTGCAGGAACTCGCTGGACACCACCTCAGTACGGCACGCTCCAACGCGCCGTAGCGACCCGGGTTACCGCCGCGGTCGCCCGGTCCGGAGTAGCCGAACAGGATCGCCGGCCAGATCTCGGCAGTGGAAGACGATGTTGTCCTTGCCCATGAAGTAGTAGCCCCGAGCGTCCGGGCGCCTGCCAGAACGGTCGCCACGCGTCCGGGTCGCCGGTCCGCGCCGCCCACTCGATCGGACGCCGACAGGTAGCCGATCACCGCGTCGAACCAGACGTACAGCCTCTTGTCCGGACGGTCCGCGCCAGCCGTCGAGCGGTACCGGCACGCCCCAGTCGAGGTCTCGCGGTGATCGCGCGCGGCTGCAGGTCGTCGAGCAGGTTCAGGGAGAACCGGAGCACGTTCGGCCGCCAGTGCGTCCGCGTGTCTGCAGCCAGTCGCCCAGCACGCCGGCGAAGGCGCCGGCAGGTCGAGGAAGTAGTGCTCGGTCTCGACGAACAGTCGGCGTCTCGCCGTTGATCCGGCTAGCTGCGGCTCGATCAGGTCGGTGGGGTCGAGCTGGTTGCCGCAGTTGTCGCACTGGTCGCCGCGGGCGTGCGGATAGCCGCAGATCGGGCAGGTGCCCTCGATGTAGCGGTCCGGCAGGGTGCGGCCGGTGCGACGGGCAGATCGCGCCGCAGCGTGCGTCTGCGGGAAGACGTAGCCGTTCGTGCAGCAGGCCGAGTGAACATCTCCTGCGCCACGGCGTAGTGGTTGCGTGGTCGTCGTCCGGGTGAACAGGTCGTAGGACAGCCCGAGCTGCTGCAGGTCCTCGGCGATCACCCGGTTGTACCGGTCGGCCAGCCTGCGCGGGGTGACGCCCTCCTTGTCCGCCTGCGACCAGGATCGGCGTGCCGTGCTCGTCGGTGCCGCTCACCATGAGCACGCCGTTGCCCGCCATCCGCTGGTAGCGGCTGAACGACGTCGGACGGCACGCCGAAGCCGGCGACGTGCCCGATGTGGCGCGGGCCGTTCGGCGTAGGGACCACGCGACCGCGGTAAGTGACATGGTCAGTACTCACGGGATCAAGACTCAGTGGATCGTGGCATCGCCGGTTTTACGGCTGCTGCCGTCGCCACGACGAGCGTCATCAGACCACCCGTCGAGGAACGCCCAGGCTGGTGGCGACGGCGGCGATGGCTCGCCTTTGCGCGCCTCGCCCGATACCTCCCTGAAGCGCCACCGCGCGGGCAAGATCAGCGGCCGGAATCTGCTCGGCATCACGCACGGCGCCCACCACCACCAGAGTGATCTCACCTCGAACCTCGTCCCGGCCCCAGACGGCCCGACTCGCCGAGCGGTGCCCCGCCGAGACCTGCTCGTAGGTTCGTCGGCCGAGCGCGCGGCACACCGCCGCCGGCACCGGTCCGGACCGAACGCGTCGGCCCAAGTCCGCGAGCGTCGCAGCCAGGCGGTGCGGCGCCTCGAAGGCTACCTCGCCATGGTGCGGTGCTCGGCGGCCAACGAGTCGAGCAGCCGGCGACGATCTCCGCCTTGCGCGGCAGGAATCCTTCGAAACAGAACCGATGCACAGGTAGCCCAGAGACGGCCAGTGCGGCGAGTTACCGCTGACGGGCCGAGGCAACGTCGTGACGGCAACCCCGCTGGCCACCGCGGCGGCAACTCGCAGCCGGTAGCCAGGGCTTCTGAATATCGATGGCATGCCGGCATCCGGTGACCACCAGGACGTCAAATGTGGCCCTGGCGGAGTACGATCGAGCAATCCTCGGGAACGCGGCGCTGCTCGTTGCCGTCGAAGAAGGAGACAACCCCTGCCCCGCGGGAGTGATTCGCCCAGATCCGCGCACAGCCGGCGGCACCCGGCGGGAGTCGTCTCTCGGCGGCGGCGATGACGGCCCGCCGTGGCGAGCGCCTCACCCAGCCGAGGTGAAGCGTCGCGCACGTTACCGAGCGGCGTTCCGGCAAGAAATCACCGCGTCCGGCCTCACCGGTTCCGCTCACCGACGACCTCCGGGTATCGCGCGTCGCCCACCGTCGCGCTCACCGGTCGCCGGCTCCGGACTGAGCACGCCTGGAACCTCGCTCGCTGCCGTCCGCGGCGCCGCAGGCTCACGGGCGTGAGACCTTTACGATCGGGGTCGTGACGGCGACAGCGGAGGCGAGCGTCAGGCCAGCCTGACCTCGTCGCCGACGACTCGGCCACGTCCGCTGAGGCGGCGGCCGTCCGCCAGTTCCCGAGCAGCTGGTCGGGTGGCGCGATCCGTCCCCCGCATCGGCTGGATCATTACCGCGGCTGTCACCGCCATGGCGGCGCTGACCTCGGCTGTGGGCTCTTGACTGGCCCAAGGGCAAGATGTTCGACGAGATCTACTACGCGACCGAGGCGCAGGAGTTGCTGCGCTACGGGTACGAAGACGAATCCCGGCGGCTACATGTTCGTGGTGCACCCGCCACTGGGCCAGATGGCTCATCGCCGGGACGTCGGCGATCTTCGGTAACAACGAGGTCGGCTGGCGTCTCGCCCCGGCGCTGGCCGGGATAGTCAGCGCGTGCTGCTGTTGGTTCGCATCGCGCGCCGGATGTTCCGGTCCAACGTTTTCGGCTGATCGCCGGTCTGCTGCTCGCCCTGACGGGCTCTTCGTCGGCAGTCCCGCGTCGCGTTGCTCGATATCTTCAGCCTGTTCATCGTGGCCGGCTTCGGGGCCCTGGTTCTCGACCGCGAGCAGATGCGCTCGGCGGCTCGCCGCCTGCACAGCCGAGTGGCGTTGATCTGGTCCGGCGGCATACCGACGCTGGGACCGCGACCCTGGCGCCTGGCCGGACGGCGTCCTGCTCGGCCTCGCGTGCGCAGTCAACCCGAATGTGAGCGCCTTGTCGTTCTTCGTCAAAAGTTGTTCGCGCAGCTGTCCTGTGATGTGGGACCGAGGGCGCTCAAGTCGGCCGAAGCGTTACGCGGTTGCGTGGCGGTCGGCAGCCCGCAGATCCTGGTTGCCCGCCGTCGGCTCCCTGGTCGTCGCGCCGACCGCCGCTTACCTGTTCACCCGGTTGGGCTGGTCGCTGCCGGGGAGAACTCGTGGAATCGGCATTGGGCGGACTCCACATCCCAGCGCGACCCGCCTCGACATTCCTCGGCCTCCGGATACCTGTTCAACTGGGGATTCCTGCCCCCGGGCATCCGGTCGCTCGGCGGCCATCACCTCGCACGCGTACCGGTTCCACGAGGGGCTCGATTCGCCGCATGCGTACGGGTCAAGCCCTGGAGCTGGCTGATCCTCGGGCGCCCGGTCAGCTTCTACTATCAGGGCGGCGGCGCGTTCGCGGCCGCGGTGCGACGGATTGTTCGCGAGGCGCGGTTCTGGACATCGGCACGCCGGTGCTGTGGTGGGCATTCATTCCGAGCGCATCGACTGGCTGGTCATGGCGCGTTGGCTCACCGGCCGGGACTGGCGCGCGGCTGCCATTCTCGTCGCGTTCGTCGCCGGCTGGGTCGTCTGGTTGCAGGACCCCAAGCGCACGATGTTCTTGTTCTGACGCGGACCCCGCTTCAGTGCCGTTCCTGGCCCTCGGGGTCACCATATGGGGCTTGGAGCCATCCTCGGCTGGCCGACACGCGACCGGTCGTTGATCCGTCTGATCGGGCAAGCATCCTCGCCGACCGTCGCCGGTAATGGGCGTATTCGGCATATCCGCTCTACCTCGGCCTGCTGATCGTGTCGACTTTGCTCTGGATGTGGCCGCTCTTCAGCGGAGGGCTGCGTTGACCTACGACCAGTGGCACATGCACGTGTGAGTTCCCGACCTGGATCTGAGATCCGCTCTGGTCGTAAGGTGGCCCGACAGGCAGAAACAGTGACGCGTCGTTGAGTCAGCGTGACCGCTTACCGAATTGAGAATTCGAGCAGAGCAAGGGTCCATCCTGGGGAGCGCAAGTCCGGGCGCCCCCGGTTAGGTCATCGGTTCACCGATAACCGCGCCATATCAGCGACCAGGTTCGGCCCGATCGTGCGGGACTGGCACGCTGACGACTCGGCCGGCCAAGCGCGCCCAGCCACCGCCCTCCCACCCGGTCAGCAGATGCGGGATCCCCGTCCTGCCTGATGTCTCAGATCCCGGTTTAGCAGGTCGGTGAACGCAGATTGCGGCCGCGCCGGTCGCCTCGTCCTCGATGATCCCGAAGGCAGGCGCGAACATCCGTGACCGGACGCATGCCGGTCGGCCTGGTCGACCCAGGCCCACAGGTAGTGCGGGCCGCCGGGGATAGTCCGACCGGATCGGCTGCGGTCGACTGCCTGTCGGTCGGGCATCTCGTGCCACGCGAACGGCGCTGTGGTCCATTCCGCCCGGGCCCGGATCCGGGTGAGGGTCTCGTCGTGAGTGGCGTCAACCGGGCCGGGCGCGGGTGAGCGAGTCGTCGGCACCGTGGCCCTGCTGCCGCAGCCACCACGCCGATTGCCGACAGTCCGGATGACCCGCAAACGGCAGCTCGACCGCCGGGGTGAAGATCTGCGCCCGCCCGCTATCCGGATCGTCCGACGAAAACCGTCTCGAGGTAGCCGGTCGCCGCCGCGACCTGCGCTGCCGTTGGTCCGATGAAACGGCCGCGCCGTCGACGATGCTTGCGCATGGGTGCCGAACTCGCCGGCCTCGTCGACGAAGACTCAGCTGCACATTCACGGCGAGGTTCGCTGAGCTTGGTGCCGGCACCCCCGGAACGCTACCGGGATCGGCTGCCCGGGACGCGCCAGAGTGCGTCGGACTCCTCAGGCCGAGCGGGATGACGCGCGTAATCCGAATGGCGCCGGGATCGTACCGCACGGCCAGCTCAGGTGTCCGACGTAGCGCTGCCGCGCGCCGCTGCCGCCGGGGCAGGCGCGATCCTGCGGGGTGAATGGTCTGCAATGCGGGATCTCGGCTGAGCAGGTGGCTGATGATGTTGAGCCGAGCCGCGCTTCTTGTCGTCGGTGTCGGCGACATACCAGGGCGCCCACGCGGTGTCGGTGGCGGCGAACATCGCGTCCCGTGGCCCGGGAGTAGTCGTACCAGCGGCTGTAGGACTTCAGGTCCATGTCCGACAGCTTCCAGATCTTCCGCGGGTCGTGGATGCGGCTTTCCAGCCGCCGGGTCTGCTCATCCGGGCTGACCTCGAGCCAGTACTTCAGCAGCAGGATCCCGTAATCGGCCATGGCCTTCTCGACGCCCAGGCACCAGCTCGAGGAACCGCTCGGTCTCCGCCGGCGTGCAGAAGCCCATCACCGGCTCGACGCCCGCCCGGTTGTACCAGCTGCGGTCGAAGATCACGACCTCGCCGGCGGCCGGGAAGTGCGGCAGGTACCGCTGGACGTACATCTGCGACTTCTCGCGCTCGGTCGGGGCGGGCAGGGCGATGACCCGGAACACCGCGGGCTCACCCGCTCGGTGATCCGCTTGATCGTGCCTCCCTTCCCGGCGGTGTCCCGGCCCTCGAACACGATGCAGATCTTGGCCCCGGACGCCTTGACCCACTCCTGCATGGCGACCAGCTCGCCGTGCAGGACCCTCATCTCCCGCTCGTACTCCTTGCGCTTCATCCTCGGGGGCGGCCCCGATCTCGGCCTCCCGCTTCGGCCTCGGCTGGCAGCCGGAGCTTCAGCGGGCGACATGGGCCTCAGCGACGCGTGGGCCTTCGACATCCGCCTTGTGCTTCTTTTTCCTCTTGCTCGCCATCCGCTACCTCCCGTTGATATCGTGTCTCGAGCCCTCCGCTGGCGCTCCAGCGTCGGCGGCCGTCATCGCGTCGGCTACGCGGGCCGCTCCTGCCCGGGGATCCGTCGGGCGATCCGGCTTCCGCCAAGCTCCCAGCCGAGACAGCAGCACGACGGCCGCGGGCAGCCCCCGTGCCCCACTGCCGGGCGGTCCAGCGTGGCGCAGTACCGAGCAGTCGCTGCAGGAAGTCCGCTTGAGCGTGCATGAGGAACGCGCCAAGCGACCTCAGCCAGGAGGCGATCAGGTTCATCCGCGAGCTGTTGAACGTGGTCCACGGAGAACGATGCGGTCTCGGTCTCGCTACGCGCCTCGAAGGCAGCGACGATGAGCATCAGCGAGAAGGCGACCAGTCCGATGGACCGGCCGACCGCGAGGCTGCCGTAATGGTTCTTGCCGACCAGCGATCAGCAGCAGGTTGGCGACGGCGACGTACAGGCCGACCGAGGCCGCAGGTGATCACCACGCCCGTGGTCAGAATCGATTCGCCGCGCGGACGAGGCCGACGCGCTCATCAGACCCGGGCGTTTCCTCGTCGAAGCCGAGCGCGATACCGAATGGGGCGTTGACGAGGAAGTTGATCCAGCAGGATCTGCGCCGGCGGTGAATGGCTGGCCAGCTGCGATGTTGAACAGGGTCGCGCCGAGGAAGGTCAGCACGAAGGCGACCAGCTCGACCAGCACGAAGCGGATGTACTTGGTGAGGTTGTCGTAGAGCTTGCGGCCCTCGGTCGACGGCGCAGACGATCGTGGCGAAGTTGTCGTCGGAGAGGATCATGCTGGCCGGCGTTCTTGGCGACCTCGGTGCCGGTGCCCATGGCGATGCCGATGTCGGCGGCCTTGATCGCCGGGGCGTCGTTGACGCCGTCGCCGGTCATGGCCACGACGTCGCCCTTCTTCTGCAGGGTGTTCAGCCAGCAGCACCTTGTGCTCGGGCGCCACCCGGCCGACGACGCCGATCTTGTCGATGCGGGCCAGCCGCTCGTCCTCGGACAGGGCTGCGAAGTCGGCACCGAGGATCGCCTCGCCCGGGATGCCGAGCTGCGTTGGCGATCGCCGCGCCGGTGACGACGTCGTCGCCGGTCACCATCCGCACCCGGATGTTGGCGCTCTGGGCGTTCGCGCACCGCGTCCTTGGACTCGTGCTCGGGGCGGATCGACCATGCCCGACCAGGCTGGTCATTTGCAGATCGGTGACCAGTGGACGAGCAGGTCGCCGTCGGGGTCGAAGTCCGGCCGGGTCGAGGTCCCGGTACGCGCGCGGCCATGATCCGCAGACCCTCGCCGCCCATGACGATCCATCTGCCTCGGCGCGCTGCTTGCTCAGCTCGTCGTCCCAGGGGATGCTCTCGCCGTTGGCAAGCGCGGTCGCGGCCCGGCCCATCACTGCCGGCGCGGCGCCCTTGACGAAGCAGCGCACGACCGGCCTTCCCGGCTGCGTCCGTTGGCTCGGTCGAAGGTGGCCATCAGCTTGTAGGTCGGGTCGAACGGCAGGGTGGCCAGCCGGGGCAGCTGCTCGCGTGTCTCGTCGATGTCCAGCCCGGCCTTGTACGCCAGGACGAGCAGCGCGCCCTCGGTCGGGATCGCCGACGACCTTGCCGTCGACGAGCTTGGCGTCGCTGGCGAGCAGGTAGGGCAGGATCGCGTCCTCGATGCGTGTCGGTGTTGCCGGCCGGGTGGCTGACCTTGCCCTCGAGGCCGTAGCCCGCTGCCGGTGATCGCGTAGCGGTCGGTCGGGTCGATCACCTCGACGACGCGGTCATCTGGTTCATCGTCAGCGTGCCGGTCTTGTCGGAGTTGATCGCCGAGGTCGAAGCCCAGCGTCTCGACCGACGGCAGGTCCTTGACGATCGCCTTCTGCTTGGCCAGGCTCAACGCTGCCGAGCGAGAGCGCAACCTGGACCACCATCGGCAGCGCCAGCGGGATCGCCGCGATCGCGAGCGCGACCGCTGAGGTGAACTAAGGTCGTCCGCCGGCTCCCCGCGGCTGAGGCCGAGGGGCGAACATCACGATCGTCGTGAATCCCGCCGCACCGACGATCCACAGTGTCAGCGTGTTCGCGCATCTAGCTGGCTGGCGAGGTTTCCTCTCGGTCGATGCGGAAAGCATGATGCGCGATCTTGCCGACCTCCGGTACCGCTCCCGGTCGCCGTGACGATCCACCCCAGCGCGCTTCCCGTGCGCGACCGGGGTGTGCGTGAAGCGCCATCTTCGACTGCTCGCCCGGGCCGACGTCTGTCTGCCCGAGAGCGCCGCGGCCTCGCTTTGCCGCCGGGACGCTCTCTCGCCGGTCAGGCTAGAACTCGCCGATCTGCAGCGCTGACGAGACGGTTCGCCCGTCCGCCGGACTCTCGTCACCCTGCCGCGATCGAGTATGACGAAATCGCCGACGACCAGCTGCTCGCTGCGAATCACGGCCTCAGCGCCCATGTCGCGCCCGTACTCGGCGCGGTTCGCCATCATCGTCGACTGCAGCGCATCTCATTGCGCTCTGCCGCCGTGCCGCCTGGCGAGCTGGTCAGGCGTTGAAGAGCCGAGATCACGGCCAGGACGATGGCCGTGGTCCACTGCTTGATCCGAGAGCAGACGACGCCGCCGCCAACCAGGATCAGTTGCATGTAGCTCGTGAACTGGGCCAGGAAGCGGCGCAGCGGCGAGCAGCGGCTGCTCGACCGGCAGCGCGTTCGGTCCGTCAGCCGCGAACCTCCTCGCGGCCTCACTTCTGCGACAGGCCCGACTCCGGAACGACCCCGAGCCGGTGGGCAACTGTCCTCCCAGGTCGAGCGCATACCAGCGCTCGACAGCCAGCATGCCGAGCGCTCGCGGGTTTCGTCCACCGTAGCCATCGCGACTCTTCTCCTCGTATCCGCCGACAGACAGCCGGGCCGACAATGCTCCGTCGGCATTCGGCATCACCGGATATGGCCGACACCGTATCGATAGCGTCTGAGTGCCGAACAGAAGGAAGGCCCAGCGCCAAGCGGAGCCAACAAGCATACGGCGGGAACGCCTACTGGCCGCACTACTCAGGGCTGACAACGGCTCGGGCTCCGTAGTATTTCGCGACATCGCACCGATTGGGCGCAGCGTCGTCGTCACGTGAGCTCGCGATCGCCAACGAGAAGAGCGCCAATGATCGACATCGGCCCGTTCGCCGCTCTGGTCCCGGCAGACCATGGGCTCGCGGTCATCGCTATCGCTCTACCGGACGGGTCCGGTGCACGCGTCCGGTCGAAATGTTGGCGTGCTGGCCCATCCGCTGACCGGTGCGACGATCGTCGGCCTGGTCGCCGTCGGCCGGGCCCGCAAGGTTGCGACTTCTGCGGGCCCATCCGCGAGCTACCGTCACGCTGCGCGCCGGCTGGGAATGGGCGGCCGTCGACGGACCGGTCGAACTGGTCGGTCCGGACGACCCAATCCCCGGGCATCGACGCCGATCGGTTGCAGCTGCTGCTTCGCGAGATCTTCACAGCCGCCGGCGGCACACACGACGACTGGGATACCTACGACCGCGTGATGGCCGCCGAGCGACGCCACGGCCGTGTTGATCACTCCGGAACGGCTCTACACCAGCCGGTGACTGATCGTGCTGAGCAGCAGACGGTCCGATCGGCCACGCCTCCGCGCGGATCGGGCCGAGCTCCGCGCCGGCGCCGTCGCATTGAGCGCTCTGCACGACGAGGCGAGTCTCGCCGAGAGCCGGCTCCGCGGCGGCTGTTCGGCTATGGTTCGCGTCGGATCCACGTAGCCGAGCCACGTGGATCCGACGCGAGACCTACGCTCAGTTGCCTGCGCAACCAGAGACTGGACTCAGCTCGGTTCCGGTGCGCTCTCGTCGGTCTGCCTAGCCCGAACTCATTGCCGTGCGGGTCGGTACAGGTCACGAACCAGCCCATCTTGGGAACCGGCATCGCCTCGGTCGCCTTCCGCCGAGCTCGTTGACTCTTCGCTGCCCCATCGTTGATGTCGTCCACGCTGAAGTACACGCGGGGCCCGCGCTTGCCCGGCTCCATGTTGGTGATCGCACCGCCCTGGTCTTCACTGCAGCCGCGCCATGAGGTACTCGGACGGTCCCGGGTAGGAGGTGAACTCCCAGCCGAAGAGCGAGCTCCAGAATTGGCGCGCGGTGGCGGTGTCATCGGCGGGGATTTCGATGTGCACGATCTGCGCCGGCCATCTCTCCTTCTCCTTCGTTAGCGGCGCCGGCCCTGCGCCGACGTCCAGGCTGACGCTAGCTCGCCCGTCCGACACTGCACCCGGAAGGGATGCATCCGATCGCTGGTCCCGCTCCTCGCGACAGAGCTGCGGTCCGCTCGCAGACAGACGAGAGAGGGCGTCGCTCCGTCAACGGACGCAGCCGCAGCGACGTCGCCGTCTCACTGAGCCCCAGAGTCGGGCTGGTGACCATGGCGTCGTCAGCCACCGGCGCGGTCCGCTACGGGAATCCTCCCTGGCCGACGTGCTGCCGTCCGCGCTGGCCGCGTTGGGTGTTGCCGGCGAGCGCAATGTGCTGGCCATCGAGCCGGCCGAATGCGTTGTCGTCCTGCTCGTCGACGGCCTCGGCTGGCAGCTGCTGCGTGCAGCACAGCGACGAGGCGCCGCTTCTTATCGAGCCTCGCCGCTCGGCCGCTCACGGCCGGATTTCCGACGACGACGCCGCGAGCCTCACCTCGCTCGTGTACGGGCGTGCCGCCGGGCAGAGCACGGCATTACTGGCTACACCACCCGCGCGAACGGTCTCACCGAGCCGGTCAACTGGCTGACCTGGCGGGGTGCGTATTCCGGTCGCGATCTCACCGAGGAGCAGCCACCCGAGCGCGTCCAGCCGGAAGACACAGCGTTCGAGCGGGCCGCCCGGGCCGGGGTCAGCGCGACCGTGGTGTCCTCGCCCATGTTCCGCGACAGCGGGCTGACCGAGCGGCGCTTCGAGGCGGGAACTACCTCGCTTCGTTCACCGCCGCGGACACCGCGACGCTGGTCGGCGACACGGCCCGGTCACCGACGCGGCCTCGTCTATTGCTACAGCTCGGAACTCGACCTGATCGGGCACGTCCGCGGCACGCGATCCGACGCCTGGCTGGCCCAGCTGGAGCTGATCGATCGAGGAGTGCGGATGCTCTCGGATCGATTGCCGCCCGTACCCGTCTGCTCGTCACCGGCGATCACGGCATGCTCGACGTCCCTGAAGAAGCAAAGATCGACTATGACAGCGAGCCGCTCCTCAAGGAGGGAGTCGACCTCCTGGCTGGCGAACCCCGGGCACGTTACCTGCACGTTGCGCAAGGCGAACTCGACGCCGTGCGCGCGCGCTGGACGAGGGCGCTCGGGAATCGGATCGAGCTCATTACCCGCGACGGAGGCAATCAGTCGGGGCTGGTTCGGCCCCGTTGTCAGCGAGCAAGCGCGAGGGCCGGATCGGCGACCTGATCGCGCTCGCCGTATCTGACAGCGCGGTGGTTCGCCGCAAGGCCGAATCTCGAACGTCCACCCTCGTCGGCCACCACGGCGCGATGACCGACGCCGAGTTGCTCGTTCCGCTGCTGTCGAACTGACGCCGATCGCCAGACCTGCGCCGTTACGACACCGCCTCGCAGAGTGGACCTGTCGACGAGATGACGCCGACGCACAGGCAACCAGCGCCCATCTCCACGGAAGGCTGTAGCCATGACCACGCAGACCACAAATAGCGCTACGCAGCAGACCGCCAGTGGAGTCGACTCCACCGACAACGGGCTCGACAGCCGGATCGACGGTGTACCGACCGAGCTGATCGTCGGCGGGCAACGGCGACCTGCGTCCGATCGTGGCACCTTCCCCGTCCTCGATCCCGCGACGGGCAAGACACTGGCCGACGTCGCGAACGGTACCGAGGCCGACGCTCTTGCCTGCGTCGATGCCGCGGAAGCCGCGCTGCGGACTGGGCCGCGACGCCACCTCGCCAGCGCGGCGAGATTCTGCGGGCCGCCTTCCAGTTGATGGTGGACCGGGCTGATCAGCTCGCCGCGCTCATTGTCGCCGAGAACGGCAAGGCCCGGCCCGACGCGCGGGGTGAGGTCTTGTACTCGGCCGAGTTCTTCCGGTGGTACAGCGAAGAGGCCGTACGAATCGACGGGCAGCTGCGCACGGCACCCGCCGGCACCAACCGGATCCTCGTCATCCACCAACCAGTCGGCATCTCCGTTCTGGTCACTCCATGGAACTTCCGGCGGCCATGGCTTCCCGGAAGATCGGGCGGCGCTCGCGGCCGGGTGCACCGTGATCCTCAAGCCGGCCAGCGAAACGCCCCTTACGGCGCTGGCTCTCGCGGCAATTCTCGAGGAGGCCGGCGCGCTGGCCGGTGTGGTCAATGTGCTCCCGTCACGCCGGTCGGGCCCTGTCGTGTCGGCGATGCTCGCCGACCCCCGCGTGCGGAAACTGTCGTTCACCGGATCCACCGAGGTGGGCCGGACGCTACTCGCGGAAGCCGCCGAACACGTTGTCAACTGCTCGATGGAACTAGGGGAAACGCGCCGTTTGTCGTCTTCGCGGATCGCTGATCTCGACGCCGCGCAATTGCCGGCGCCATGATCGCCAAGATGCGCAACGGCGGCGAGGCGCGACGGCGGCCAACCGCTTCTACGTCGAAGCGCCGATCGCCGAGGAGTTCACGAAGCGGCTCACCGCGGCAATGAGCGCGTTGAAGGTTGGTCCCGGATCCGATGCGGATGTCGCGGTGGGCCCGCTGATCAACGACTCCGCTCGCCGCAAGGTCGCCGAGTTGGTCGACTATGCCGTCGAGCAAGGGGCGACCCTCCGCAGCTGGCGGGACCGTGCCGGACGGCGAGGGCTACTTCTACCCGCCAACCGTCCTGTCAGACGTGCCGTCAAATGCTGCGATCCTGCAGACCGAGATATTCGGACCGGTTGCACCGGTCGTGACGTTTACTACCGAGGACGAGGCGATCGAGCTCGCCAACGGCACCGAGTACGGCCTTTGTTTCCTACGTCTATACGACGGATCTCGCCCGTGGCCTTCGAGTTAGCGGAGCGAATCGAGGCTGGCATGGTTGGCCTCAATCGGGGCTGGTCTCCGACCCGGCCGCAGCCGTTCGGGGGCGTGAAAGAGAGCGGTCTGGGCCGCGAAGGTGGCACCGAAGGGCTGCTCGCCTTCACCGAAAGCAAGTACGTCGCCGTGGACCGGTAGGGCCTGCTCGACGGAGGGCGATCCCGGGCCAAATGGCCGAGATCGCTCGGCTACCGATTTGAGCCCATCACCATCGACGGCCGCCGAGCAGGGCGCGCGATGTCACGCTCGGCCTCCGGCGGTCCGAGGTCACGGCTTCTGGTCGCGCTCGCGACAACCAGCGCCGTGCTCGCAGCATCATCGCGCGGCCGGCGGCCGCGGCGCCTGATCTGAACGCGACGAACTGACGAGGCGGCACGGGTCCGGGAGCCGCTCCACCAATGTGCTCCGGGTCAGCAGCCGAGACCGTGAGTCGGATACCGATCGGAGGACACCGCCCTCGTCCGACTGCTCACCCGCTCTGGCCGATGCCATCCGGCAACCTCGACGACCACTCTGGAAGAAACAATTCCCCTGGAATCGTGGAGATTCAGATGACTGAGCTACTCGAGCGGCCATCGCCGGCGAACCCGCCGACGCGGATTGGCACGCAGCCGTGCGCCATACCCTCCCGCGAAGTGCCAGGCCGATCAGCCCCGGCAACCGACGCCCCGCCTCGTCGATAACCGATCCGAACCTGACCACCGAGCAGCGTACAACGAGATGCTGGCCAATGTCGTCCGCACCGTTCAGCCGGTCAGGATGCTAGTTAGCCGACGCGCGTAGGGAGCCGACCAGCAGGTTCGTCGAGGGCGCACCGTCTACGGTAGGTCGCAGTGACACCGCCGGACGTGGGCCTACACGCCTGGATCGATGCCACCGCGGGTCTGGCGGGTGACATGCTGCTTGCCGCGTTGATCGATGCCGGTGCGCCGCTCGAGGCGGTGTCGAATGCGGTGAGCACTGTCACGGCCGACTCCGTCGATCTTGTCGCCACCGTCGTATCCCGCGCCGGCCTGCGCGCGACCAAGATCGACGTCGTGTCAGTAGCCCAGGACCAGCCTGATCGCAGCTGGGCCGATATTCGGACGCTGCTCGCTCAGGCGGACCTGCCTGACCTGATCCGCGAGCGAGCCTCAGCGGGTGTTCCTGCGGCTTGCCGAGGCCGAAGGTCGAGTGCACGGGATACCGGCAAGCGAGGTCCACTTCCACGAAGTCGGGAGTTGGGATTCGATCGCTGACGTTGTCGGAGTCTGCGCGGCGCTTGACGTCCTCGAACGTGACGTCGATGTCGTGCAGCGCTATTGCCCTGGGCGCCGGGCGGGTCACGAGCGGGCATGGTGCTCTGCCGGTGCCGGTGCCGGCGGTGCTGGAGCTGGCGTCTGGTTGGCGGGTGCTCTCCGGTGGCGACGGCGAGTTGGCGACGCCGACGGGGGTTGCGCTCGTCACCGCCATGTCGAACGAGTCATCCGACCTGCCGCCGATGACGGTGCACGCCGTCGGCATGGGGGCCGGCAGCCGGGATAGTTCGCGACCGCCCGAATGTCGTTCGAGTCGTGCTCGGCGAGCGCCAGGATCTGAGCTCGGACGCCGGCTGTCGAGTCGATCTTGTCGGTCCTGGAGAGCAATGTCGATGACCTGGATCCGCGGGTCTGGCCGAGCGTGCTCGCCACGCTTCGACGCCGGTGCGGCGGATGCATGGCTGGTGCCGATCGTCATGAAGAAGGGCCGACCGGCTCACACGCTCGCAGTCTTGACCTCCCCTGATACGCGGGACGCGTTGCGGCGTCTGATGTTCGAACTCACCAGCACGACCGGCGTCCGCGAGGTCACAGTCCATCGGACTGCTCTGCGCGCGGACCTCGGTGCCAGTGGCGGTGATGGACGGCCAGGTTCGCATCAAAGTCGCATATCTCGGCGGCGAGATCATCCACGCGACGCCGGAATTTGACGATGCGGCAGCGATCGCGGTCGCGCACGCCCTTCCCCGTTCGACGGGTGCTCGAGGAGAGCCATCGCCGCTGCCGCGCGAGGCGGGTCTCATGGCCGGCCACTAACGCCCAGTGTCCCGCCAGCGAGACACTAGGTTGGCGCCGCGATCTGCGCGGCAAGGTGGCCAGCGCCGTACCCATTGTCGATGTTGACAACCGCAACGCCGGGGGCACAGGAGTTGAGCATCGTCAGCAAGGGCGCTATGCCCTCGAATGCGGGCGCCGTATCCGACCGACGTCGGCACGCGCGATCACCGGCGCGGCGACGAGCCCGGCAACCAGCCCGGGCAATGCACCGTCCATTCCGGCGACAACGACGATGACGCGGGCGGACCGGAGCTGGTCGAGCCGGCGCAGGATGCGCTGCAACCCGGCGATACCGACATCGACAATCAGGTCAGCCGCGCGGCCGAGGTAGCTCGCGGTCAGTTGGGCCTCTCGGGCAACTCCCAGGTCTGACGTGCCGGCGGCAATGACCAGGACGCGTCCGCCGCAAGTGGGCGGTGGCTGCGGCGGCCAGGCAATCATCTGCGCGACGTCTTCATGACGGGCGTCGGGAAGTTCGAGCAGGATCGCCTTGGCGTGCGCCGCGCTCGCCCGGGTGAACAGTGTCGTGGTGCCGAGCCGCCCGGATGGCCCGGGCAATGGCGCTGACCTGCTCAGGGGTCTTTCCTTGGCAGAACACGGCCTCTGGGTAGCCGCGTCGCCGCGCCCGGTCGTGATCGAGTTCGAGATAGGCGGTCAACGCCTCGTCCGGCTCCCAGTGCTCAGTCACGGTTGCCTAGCCAGCGCCGATAACGTGAATACACCGGACTGGATGCCCAGTATGTCGATTGCCGACGAACTGAAAGCCGGCTGCCACAACTGCGGCATGCAGCTGCTGCCGCGTCCCCGGCAGCTACGGCCCGGGGCAGATCGTGAGCGGGCAGCTCGATGCGGGCCACCTCGCCGTGATGGCGCACTCTCGAGTCGAGAAAACCCTAGGCTCCGTAGCGCTCGTTCCGCCGTTTCGACCTGAGCAAAGCTTCGCCGCGGTGACCTCCTGGAAATGTGGAATCCGGGAAGCCAGGCACGGCGCCTGCCGGCTTGTCGGCGCTAGGCAGCCGCAACGCCCGAGCTATTGCCTCGCACTGTCGCCTTGTCCAGTCCCGCGCGTCCGCGAGTGGCCGCAACACCTTGTGATTGAGGCAGCCGCGCGAGAACCAGGTCGATCCGGCCGCCGCCCATCGTCAGCGTTCTCGCCGTAGGCCACGGCAGCCAGCCCATACACCGGAGCCACGTCCTGCTCGATGCGACTGAACAGCTCGGTTTTGCAGTGGAAGCAACGATCCGGTCCATTGACGCGATACGCCTCGGCCTCCCCTTCCCGGGTTTGCACCTCGACCAGGCGCACACCGATATACGCGGCTACCTTGTGTGCCGGCCCGCCGATCATCCGTTCCCAGGCTGGGCGAGACACCGAGGATGGCGACGACCTGATCTGGACCGAGCGTTCGCACTGCCAACGCGAGCAGCACGGAGGAGTCGACGCCGCCGGAGAATGCCACGCCTAGCGGTGCTGCCGTGAGTAGCGCGCTGACTCTCCCGACGGACTCGGCCAGATCGGCGCGGAATAGGGGCTATCGACGATGCTTGTCATATCAGTCACCTCGGCTGCTTGTGTCGCTAACGACCATTCTTTGCAGTTGGCGCCGTTTGCGTCCACCCCAACCGCTGACCTCTAGACGATTCTGTCCCCATGCGACGGGCCGCCGCACTGTCAAGGTTGCGGCATGATGAGTCAAAGGGCGGGATGACCGTCGGCCGGACGATGGCGGCAACGTCGTGTAGTGGTGCGACCGCCCCGAACGACGGAGGGGAGGCGCCGTGGACGGTTTCCTCTTTGGTTATCAGGGCTTCGATCCGGCGGCCGAAGGACTCCGCGAGGCCCTGACCTCGACGAGAACGGCTATCTGTGCAGTCGGGGCGCGGTCGAGTGGGAGTCGGCCGACGGCGTGCACTATCCAGGCACATACGTGCACGGCGGCTATAACCGGGAGACCACGATCCTGGGCGGTCTGCCGGTGTTGAACGAAGACCTCGTCAACATGCCGAACTGGCTCGTCCTCCAGTTGCGGATCGAGGGGGAGGACGCGGTCCGGCTCGTCCGATCTGGAGCTGCTCGACTACTCGCCACGAGCTTGACATCCGGACCGCGACCGTTCGCCGCTTCACCTCGCTTTCGAGATCAGGAGCGGCCGGCAGACGACGCTGCGACAGCCGGCGGTTCGTGAGCATGGCCGACCCGCCACCACGCAGCGATCGAGATGGACTCTCGTACCCGGAGGATTGGTCGAGGCGTGTGGAGGTCATCACCGCGATCGACGGCCGGGTGCAGCAATGCCGGGGTCGCCCGGTATCGGCAGCTGGAAGGGCGGCACCTGAATCCGGTATCCCCGCGCACGCTACGGGCCTGAGGTCATCGCCCTCAAGTCAGAGACCAGGCAGTCAAATCTGTACATCAGCGAAGCGGCTCGAGACGCGGGTATTCGCGGTGACAGTCAATTGCCAGTCGGGCGGACGCTCTACCAGATGGAGGACTACATCCAGCAGGTCCTGGCCTTCGACGTGCAGCCAAGGCGTAGCCGACGCGGGTCGAGAAGATGGTGAGCTTCTATACTCTCGCGACCCGGCCGTCAGCGACACGCTTGATGAAGGCCGCGACCTCAGCGGCTCGCCATACCGACTTTCGCCGGATCGTTCGAGCGACATTGCGCCGCGGCGTGGGATGAGCTCTGGCAGGTTTGCGACGTGCAGGTGTCCGGAGACGAGCGGTGCAACTGCTGCTCCGGCTGCACATCGCCCACGTCCTGCAGGTGTGCTCGCGTGCATACCGCTGATCTCGATGCCGGGCTGCCGGCCCGCGGACTGAACGGGGAGGCCTACCGCGGGTCACGTCTTCTGGGACGAAATCTACGCGTTTCCGTTCTTCAACGTTCGGCTGCCAGAAGTCACGCGCGGGCTTGCTGATGTACCGATACCGCCGGCTGGGCGAGGCGCGCGGCGGCGGCCCGCGCGGCAGGATATCGCGGTGCGCGATGTTCCCGTGGCAGAGCGGAAGCGAGGGCACCGAGGAGACCCAGAGCATCCATCTCAACCCACTATCCGGCCGCTGGGAGCCCGACCTCAGCCGTAATCAACGGCACGTCAACGCGGCGATCTTCTACAACATCTGGCAGCTACTACCAGACCACGCACGACCAGTGCGTTCCTGCGCCGACTATGGCGCGGAAATGATGCTAGAAATCGCCCGCTTCTGGGCGTCGATCGCGCACTACAATCCCGAGCGCCAGCGCTATGAGATCCACGGCGTGATGGGCCCGGACGAGTTCCACGAGAAGTATCCGGATGCCGCTGAGGGCGGCCTGCGCAACAACGCCTACACCAACGTCATGGTGGCGTGGCTATGCGACATTGCCGACAAGGCTGCTGGCCATGCTGCCCGCGAGCCGCGCTGAGGAGTTGCGGGCCCGGCTGGGCATCGGCGACGACGAGCTGGCCGCAGTGGCGGGACATGAGCCAGCGAATGTTCGTCCCGTTCCACGACGACGGGATCATCAGCCAGTTCGAGGGCTATGAGGACCTCGAGGAACTGGACTGGGACGCGTATCGAGCGAAGTACGGCAACATCCAGCGGCTTGACCGCATCCTGCGCGCTGAGGGCGACGACCCCGAACCGCTACAAGGTCAGCAAGCAGGCCGACACGGTGATGCTCTTCTTCCTGTTCACGCGACGAGGAGCTGCGCGAGATCTTCCAGACGGCTCGGGTACGACTACCGCGCCGATACGGCGTCAGCGGAACATCGAGTACTACGACCGGCGCACTTCGCACGGCTCGACGCTTGAGCTTCGTCACCCACGCCGGGGTTCTCGCCGCCACTTGATCCGGACAGCTCCTGGAGCGGTTCCTGGTCGCGCTGCAGAGCGATGCCGAAGACGTTCAGGGGCGGCACCACGAAGGAAGGCATCCACACCGGTGTCATGTCCGGGACGCTCGACCTCGTGCAGCGCGATTTCGCGGGCACCCATGTGCGCGACGGCGTCCTATGCATTTCGACCCCCGGCTCGCCGAGCCAGCTCGACGCGCCTGTCGTTCCTCGATGCAGTTCCGGCAGACCGCCGCATTCTCAGTCTGACGCTCACCCGCGATCGCCTCGACGCTGACCATGCACCCCGAGGGCGCCAGCCGACCGTTCCAGCTCGAGGTTCGCGACGAGCGTCCGCGAGATGCGCCTGGCGACCGCACCGAGTTCGAACTCAGCCACGACACGGCGCCCGCACAATCCACCCGGATTGAAGGATGCCACCATGCCCGAAGTTCCGGGGAGCGATTTTCGACGTCGACGGAGTGCTGGTCGACTCGCCGCACGAGAAGGCGTGGCGCGAGTCACTGCGCGAGCTGATGGAATCCGACTGGCGGGACATCCGCGACCAGACAACGTGGTCGCCGGACGCCTTCACGCCCCGCGTCTACCAGCAGTACGTGTCCGGCAAGCCGCGCATGAGCGGCGCGCTCGCCGCGCTCGACTACTTCGACGTGCCCGACGCCGAGAAGCGCGTCGCCGAGTACGCGCAGCGCAAGCAGGAGATGGTCGCTGCGCCTCATCGACGCTGGGCGACTTCACAGCGTATCCCGACGCGCTGCGTTTCGTCATCGCGACCAAGGAGGCCGGGATGCGGATCGCGGACGCGCTCGTCGTCGAAGAACGCGAGCGTTGTTCCTGCGCAAGATCCGGCTCGACACGTTCGCGGCACGAGAACAGGATCTTCTCGCACCGACCGCTGAAGCCCGGGCACGTCGCTGCTGGACTACTTCGACGTCGATGTCTCGGGGCGCGACTTCGCCCGCGGCAAGCCCGACCCCGAGATCTTCCTGCACCGCCGCGCACGAACTCGGCGTCGAGCCACAGGCAGCGCGATGGTGATCGAGGACGCCGTCCGCCGGCGTCGAGGCGGCCAAGCTGAGGCGGCATGGCGCGCGATCGGGATAGCCCGAGCCGACGACGCGGTGCTACTCGCCGCTGCTGACCTCGTCGTCACGACCCTCGACCAGGTGGATACCGCCGCCCTCGCGCAAGGACGGCTAGCGCGGAAATCGTGACGCGGCAAGGCCAGTGGCTCAACGCAGGCGGTAGAGATCCTCTCCGGCGTCCGGGACGACGAGCGTGTTCGGGTCAGCCGCCCATGCCGTCGGATCCGGCGTGTCGTGGATCAAGGTAATCAAGATTGATTGCGCGAGTGCGATCTTCGGGAATGCCGGTGGCGAGGGTGACGGTCACTCGATCGCGTTCGCCGTCGACCTCGTCGTAGGTCCCCGCCCCACGAAGATGGGTGGAATGGGCCAGGTCGCCCCAGTGGAAGTCCTTGAACCGGTCCCATTGCTTCACGAAGTAGTCCCGGCAGTGGTAACCAATCTGCTCGATAGCCGGATGGGTCGCGCTGATTTCCCGGATGTGCGGGGCGTACAGCACGACCTTGACCGCCGTCGGCGACGATCGGCTCTACCTTGTAGAAGCCTTTGGCGCCGGTCCACATGTCGTCGTACTTCTGGTCGGGACCAGCGACAGGACCCGACGTACGGGCGCGTCGAGGTAGCGGATGTGCGTTTCGGCCGACACATTCGCAGCCGCCGCCCACGCCGCGGACGGGTCGCCGAACGTCATCGCATGCAGGTCTCGGGTGCTGGACTTGGTCACCAGGCCCAGTACGAAGCGTTCACCGGGGACCATCGAGGCGGCCTCGTCGATCAGCGCCACGCACCGGGGTGATTCCTCGAGTACCGATGATCTTCGCGCTCGTTATCAGAGCGCCCGAGCCAATGCGAGAGGTCGATCAGTTCACGGCCGGAGATCCCGGGGAAAAGGTACTTGTTTCCACCCAGAGAACCCGACTACCTCGTGCGGAAACACCGGACTGACGATGATCGTGACATCGTGTTCGACCACGGCGCGGTTGACCTGAACGTGGGCGGTGTGGTGCAGCATCCCACCGGATAGTTCGGCGATCCGATCGGCGCTGATGATTCCCACTTGCGCGAACGTCGGACGGATCCCACCATGCGTGGTTCGATCACGGTCGTCGACGGTAACGATCGGCCAAGGCACCGGCCGGATAGCCCAAGTGCGCGGCGAGCGCCTCTTCGCTCATCGCGGCATGTGTGCCGAGGGCGCACGAGAACGGTGAGACGGCGGACCCGTCCGTGCAGCACGTTGTGGATCCCCGACATCAGCAGAGGCAGCGGGCAGCTGCGGGTGCCGTCCGGCACGATCACGCAGACGCTCCGGCCGTCGAGCGACACGGCTGCGAGCTGGTCGCGTACGAAGGTCCGGATCTGCCCTTCGGTCAGGACGACGTGCGGTCCGCCGATCTGCACTACCGTCGCAGTGCGCGCCGCACTCGTAGTCTCGACCATGGCACACCCCGCGTTCGCCGATTGGGTTACCGACCTTCGAAGGTTGCCCCCTGGGTACTGGCCAGCCTCACTATACGATCTATGGCTGCACCACGATCGGTGCAGATGTTGCACCCGGATCGCCTCGGCCGTGAGGCCCATACGGCTGTCACGCTCAGCGGGCCACGTTCGGGCGGCGGCGCCGGTGCGGATTGTTCACCTGGGTCTGGGCAATTTCTTCCGTGCACCAGATGCTGGTACACCGAGCATGCACGGGACGCGGCGGAGTGGGGCACTGCGGCCTTCACCGGAACGAGCAGCTATGACCTCGTCGACGACCTCAATACGCAGGATGGCCTGCTACACCCTCGTGTCGCGCGCCAGTGACGACGATCGGTTCGAGGTGATCAGCAGCCCGTCACGCGCCCACGTCGCGACCGGACCATGACAGTTGGCTGCGCTATTTTCGGCCCCGGAGCTGTCCGCGGTCACGATCACGGTGACCGAAGCCGGCTATCTACGCGGCGCCACCGGCGGGCTGGACAGCCGCCGACCCGAGGTCGAAGCGGACATCGAAACTCTGCGGAAGGATCTCACCGGCCTGGTGCGTACTGCCCGGCCCGCCTCGTCGCCGGCCTTGCCGCCCGACGAAACGCCGATGCGCGGCCCGCTCGCGCTGGTGCCATGTGACAACACGCCCAGCAACGGCGCGTTGGCGGAGCGGGTCGTGCACGACATGGCCGAGCTGGTCGACGTCAGACCTCGCGTCGTGGCTTCGCGACTCAGTGCGCGCGTGGTGACGACCATGGTCGACCGGATCACGCCGCGTGCGACACCCGAAGACATCCGCGCAGTTGTCGAAGCCACTGGGTTGGACGATCGCCGTCCGGTGGTCAGCAGAGCCTTTTCATGAATGGGTGCTCAGCGGCGCCTTTCCCGGCGGTCGGCCGAGTTGGCAGGACGCCGGCGCCACCTTCACCGACGACGTAACGCCGTACGAGCACCGCAAACTCTGGCTGCTCAATGGCGCTCACTCTCTGCTGGCCTACGCCGGGTCGATACGCGGCCATACCACCGTGGCCGACGCGGTCGGCGACGAAACCTGCCAATCCTGGTTGGAAGCGTGGTGGGCCGTCGCGTCCCGCCATCTCGATCAGCCGGCCACCGAGGTTGCGGTCTACCGCGCTGCGCTCCTGGACCGGTTCGCCAACGCGCGGATGCGTGATCGGCTCGATCGCATCGCCGCCGATGGCTCGCAAAAACTGCCGATCCGAATCCTGCCCGTCTTGCGCGCCGAACGCGCGCGCGGGACGGCTCCCGGAAGCGGCGACACGAGTGCTGGCGGCCTGGATTTGTCACCTGCGCGGGATGGGTGCGCCAGTCACCGACGCCCGGGCTGACGAAGTGGTGCCACTGGCCACGGGTCGGCTCGGAGACGCCGTACCGCATGTGTTGGCCTGGCTGGATCCGGCGCTGGGCAGTGACACCGACGTGGTCGTCCTCGTCGTCGATCAATGCACGGAGTTCCTCGACCGGAGGCGGTGACAGTGACGCGCCGGATCTAGCATGGCAGCTGGACGTCATTGCTGCGGCAAGCCGGGTCCGTAGCAAGGCGCGGAACGTCGGGACCAATTCGTCGTAGAGCTGGTCGAAGGTAGGCCGCAGGCCGCCATAGACCTGCTCCGCCGCCCGGTCTGGCGTCAGTACTTCGTTGATCTCCGACGAGGTCGGCTGCGACGTCAATGGACGGAACGAGGCCAAGTGCGTCCATGCCGAGCAACGCCGCACCGAAACTAGAGCCTTCATATCCAGTCGGGAAGCCGATCGGCGTGCCGAGAACATCGGCGAGCATTTGCCGCCACAGCGCACTTCGGGCGAACCCGCCGGTCGCGCGAATCTCCCGAACCTCGTTACCGGCGGCTCGAACCGAGTCCAGCACCAAGGCGAGTTGCATGCACACGCCTTCCAGTGCGGCGCGGATCAAATGGGGCCGGCGGTGTTCGGCGCGCAACCCGATGTACGCGCCGCTGGGTAGCGAGCTCCAGTGCGGAGCCCGCTCTCCGTGCAGGTAGGGCAACATGATGAGCCCGTCGGCGCCGGCCGGAACAGTGCCCGCTTGCCGCAACAGCTCATCTTCCCGTCCGGTGCCGAGCTTCGGGCGCCAGCGCGTCACCGCACCATTCCAGCACCAGACCGCCGTTGTTGATGGCACCACCGACCACCCACCGCTGATCGGTTAGCGCGTAGCAGAAAACGCGCGCCCTGCTCGTCCACGGTTGGCCGCTCTACCATCACCCGCAGCGCCCCGCTGGTCCCGATCGAGCAGGCCGCCACGCCCGGACGGGACCGCGCCCAGGCCAAGATTGGCCAACGGACCATCGCCCGCACCGACAATCACTGACGTCTCGCTCGGCAGCTGAAGGGCGCTGGCCGTGGCTCGGCGGCAGCTCGGGTACCACCGTCGCCCGTCCCGACCAGTTCCGGCAGCTGATCTGGCGAGATTCGGGCAAGGTCCAGGCTCTCCGGATCCCACTGCAACCGGTTGAATGTCCATAAGACCGGTGCCCGAGGCCATCGAGTTGTCGGTGACCAGCACGCCCAGCAGTTTCCACAGCACGTAGTCCTTGATGCCGACCCAGTGCCGCACTCGGGCTGCCAGCTCCGGTTCCTCCTCCCGGAACCAGACGAGCTTGGGGAGCGGCGCCATGGGATGCAGCGGGTGCCGGTACGCCGATGCAACGGCCAAGCCTCCGGAAGCGGCCCGCAGCCTTTCGGCTTGCCCGCTGGCGCGCTGGTCGGCCCAGGTGACCACCGGAGTCAATGGATTACCGTCCCGATCAAGGCCAATCAAGCTATGCATCGCGGAACTGAACGACAACGCCCGAACCTGACTGTCACACTGCAAAGCAACGCTCGCGATCGTCTGAACGACCGCAGCGAGGATCGCATCGGGATCCTGCTCCGCGTATCCCGGCCTCGGCTCGTGCAATGGGTATCCGACCGAGTGTGACGCCGCGACCCGACCGGCTACGTCATAGGCGACTGACTTCGTACTCGTCGTGCCCATGTCGACGCCGATGACGATCTCGTCCTGGTCGCTCACCCGGCCTCCGCCCGCCGTACTCGACTTCATCCTGCAGGTGATCAATATTGCAGACAAGCGCTATGTGATCATGGCGGCATGGCGGCAAAGAAAGGTCCGGCGACGGGCCGAACGGGCGCCTCCGGTATCGGAGTTCCTCGCCCAGATAACCCGACCAAGAACGAGCGCGAGGATGCGCGTCGGCTGTGCATCGTTATGGAGGAGATCACTGGCGAGCCACCAGCAATGTGGGGAATGAGCATCATTGGTTTCGGCACGTACCACTATCGCTATGCGAGTGGCCACGAGGGTGACTCGGCGCTGGCCAGTTTCTCGCCGCGTCGACCGCACCTTTGCCGTCATATCTGATCGGTGGCTTCGAGAATCGGTACCAGCGCGCGTGCTGGCCCGGCTCGGCCCGCACAAGACCGGGAAAGGCTGTTTGTACATCAAGCGTCTCGACGATGTGGATCCTGATGCGCTTCGCGAGCTCATAAACCGGTCGGTTCAGGTACGTAAGGGAGTCGCCCGAGCTTCGTCTTAGTGGGTGCAGGACGTGGGATCGTACCGACATGGAGATCCTGCGATGGGATGTCGGTGATGCCGCGGTTATCCGCGTCGGCGAGTTGGATGCGACCTCAGCGCTGCAGGGGGCTGATTCCGGACTTGGACCGGGCCGACGTTTCGCGCGCTTCGTGGTTGACGCCGCGCTACATAGATGAGACCGGTCGCCTCAAGGGATCGGTGCAGGCGTTCGTGGTACTCATCGCCGGCAAGGTGATCATCGTTGATCCGGGAGTCGGGAACGAGAAGAACCGGACCGCGGTCCCGGGCTGGAACGACCTACATACGGACTTCCTCGACCGACCTCGCGAGCACTGGCGTGCAACCGAGCGACGTCGACTATGTAGTGAACACTCATCTGCACTTTGATCACGTCGGATGGCACACCCGTCTGGTCGACGGGGTCTGGCAACCCACGTTCCCGGCCGCTCGCTATGTGATGTCGGCCAATGAATTCGGCTACTGGCAAGCGTCACCGAAGCATGAGATCGAAGATCAACTCGCCGGCTTCGCCGATTCGGTCGCGCCAGTGCATGACGCCGGGTTGGTTGACCTGGTTAGCGACGATCACGTAGTCAGCGACGGCGTGCGTATCGTGCCCTCGCCGGGTCACACGCCGTATCACGTCAGTGTCGTTATCGAGTCACGCGGCCAGACGGCGGTGATCACCGGTGACGTCATGCACCACCCGTGTCAGATCGCCTATCCCCACTGGGGAGCGGGCCTCAGACTTCAATCCTGACCAGGCCCGCGCATCGAGGTCGGATCTCGTCGAGCGGTTCGCCGACACCGACACGCTGGTCATCGGGACTCACTTCGCGGACCCTGTCGCTGGACACATCAGGCGTGACGGCGCAAGGTTCCGCTTGATCTCGGCTGACGAGCCATACCAAGCCCACGCGCCACGTTGATCGCGCATAACGTCCTGGTCAGATTCCGGTCGCGGGGTATTCATTTGGCCGCCACCTGGCGGATGCTTAGGGTTCGGATCGGGAGGGAGACGAGCGGTGCTCGAGTCACTGTCGGTGGTGGATGTTCGGCTAGAGCGGCCCGGACCGAACGATGCTGTCTTTGGGCGCAGGCCACTAGGTTGTGCGCGATGTCGCAGCAGCGCTCCAACCAGCTGGCGGGCAATCTTCCGGATGAGCTCAGTCGGTTCGTCGGTCGGAGGGCGGAGATCGCTGCCTGCAAGCGGGCGCTTGCGCGGTCACGGCTCGTCACGCTCACCGGACCTGGGGGCATCGGCAAGACTCGCCTCGCGATGCGGGTCGGATTGGACGTCCGGCGCGCTGTTGTCGATGGCGTCTGGCTCGTCGAACTGGCGAGTCTGCGGGATCCGGCGCTGCTCGCCCGCGAGGTGGCCCGCTCCTTGGGGTTTTCGGATCGGTCGACCACGTGGGCGCTTAGCGACACTGTTGGACCACTTGCGGGGCCGGTCCCCGATGTTGTTGCTGGACAATTGCGAGCACCTGCTCGATGCGTGTGCCGTGCTGTCGGAAACCGTGCTGCACATTTGTCCCGGGGTGCGGATGCTGGCCACAAGCCGCGAGCCGTTGGGAGTGGCCGGGGAAGTGATCGTGCCGGTGCCCACGATGTCAGTTCCGTCGATGGACGATCCGGCCACGCCGGAGCATCTGCTTCGCTCGGAGGCAGCAAGACTCTTCACGAGCCGAGCGGCGGGGGTGCGGCCTGACTTCGCGGTGAGCGCGGCGAACGCGACGAGCGTGGCGGAGCTCGTGCGGCGGCTCGAAGGCATCCCGTTGGCCATCGAACTGGCCGCGGTGCGGGCTGCGCTCGCTTGCTCCAGAACAGATACTCGACCGGCTCGACAACCGCTTCCAGCTGCTGTCGTCGGGCAGCCGAACCGCCGAGGCGCGCCAGAAGACGATGCACGCGACGCTGGAGTGGAGCTACGCGCTGCTGACCGAACCTGAACAGGCCATGTGGCGCCGCGCTTCGATCTTCGCGGACAGCTTCGACCTCGACGCGGCCGAAGCTGTATGTAGCGGCGCCGGCATCACAGCGGATGCCGTGTTCGGACTCATCGACGGGCTGATCGCGAAATCGGTGCTCATCTGCGAGCCGGATCGCGTGCCTGCTCGGTACCGAATGCTGGACACAGTGCGGGAGTTCGGCGAGGCGAAACGACGTTCCGAACATGAGACGTGGCTAGCTCGTCGGCACCGTGACTGGTATGCAGGCGTCGCTGGGCAACAGGGGCTCGGCAGCGAGCAGGTGGCGTGGTTCGACCGGCTACACGCCGATCACGCGAACCTTCGGGCCGCCCTCGACTTCTGCGTTGCCCACCGCGATGAAGCACACATCGGACTGAAGATGGCCTGCGACCTTTGGCTGTATTGGGGTTCTCGGGGCCACCTCACCGAGGGGCGGCGGTGTGTTGATGCGCTGCTCGCCGCCGCTAGTGGTGACCGACCGCTGCGGGCGCGTGGACTTTGGGTAGCGGGATACCTCGGGTTGATCCAAGGTGATCCGAACTTCGCCGTACCCGTGCTCGAAGCAGGCCCTGTCGCTCGCTGAGGGAATCGACGAGTCGGCAGTCGCGTACGCGTCGCAGTTCCTCGGGCGCGGCGTGTGGCGCCCTGGCGATGCCGACCGTGGCCTAGCGCTGACTGAGCAGGCTTTGGCATCGCATCGGGCAGCTGATGACTGGGAGGGCGTCGTGCTGGCCCTGGTGCAGCTGGGCTGGATGCGGATTCTTACCGGTAACCTGGCCCACGGCCGCGGTTCAGTTGCAGGAGTGTATCGAGCTCAGCCACGCCCATGGCGAGCGATGGATCGCTTCGTATGCGCTGTGGGTACTGGGGATCGGCGCCTCGGCAGGACGGCGCCGTCGAGGAAGCGGCCGAGCTCGAGCGTGAGGCGCTGATACTCAAGCGGGCTATGTCGGATGAGGCTGGTTCCCTCCTGTGTATTGAGGCCCTGGCCTGGATAGCCGTGACGAACGGCCAGATGCAACGCGGTGCGGTGCTGCTCGGAGCGGCTGCCGGCGCCTGGCAATCATTGCCGGGCTTTCTCCCGCAGCCGTTGCAGGAGAAGCATGTCGCGTGCCAGGACAGCGTGGTGCAGGCCCTCGGGTCGAGCGGGTTCGACGCTGCGTTTGCGAGCGGACGTCTGCTGACACCCGATCAGGCGGCGCACGTGGCCCTTGACGAGCTCGGCGAGAGCCTGCCCGACTCGCCCCACCGGCGGCCCGAGTCGTTGGCGAACAAGCTCACGCCGCGAGAGCAGCAGATCGCCACACTTTTGGCGGAGGGAATGTCCAACGCAGACATCGGCCGCACCCTGGTGGTGTCCGCCCGAACGGCCGAAACGCACGTGCGGCACATCATGGACAAGCTCGGCTTCTCGACCAGGGCCCAGATAGCCGCATGGGCAGCGGCGAAGAACGTCGACGAGCAGCCCTGATCAACCGCCACTCAGGTACGTAGTCGGGTGCGGGTTCTGCCGGATGACTGCGGCCGGTCGTCACTCGATGATCAGTGTGTGGTGAAGACACCGTCGCCGAGCGGCTCAGCTACTGAGTTGCCGGTCCCGACCAGCGTCTCGATCTTCCTGGCCGAACGCGACACGGGCAGCACCGCAGACGGTGATATCGGTCAGGCCCATCGGGCGCTGGAGGCAGCGGCTCGCCGAGTCGGCTCGCGGGATCACCGCGTGCGCTATCTACGCACCATTTACGTGGCCGCCGAACACCGGTGCATCTTCCTTTTTGAGGCGTCCGATGCGGCCATCGTCCGGCTCGTCAATGACACGGCCCAGCTTCCGTTCCTTCGGATAGCGGAAGCCGTCGAGTTCGCATCCGAACTGCCGGCAGTACAGGCCGAGCCATGAGAGCGCTCTCGATCAGGCCGGAGTCATGGCCGCGCCGCTGAACGCGCCGCGGCTCGGCGACACCGCGGGCTCTCCGGAGGTAGTCGCGGTGCGGCGTCGTCGACGGCGGCCGTCTGGTGAGCCGCCGCCGCTGCCGCACAAGATCAACGCATCCGGCAAGTGGTGGCTGATCTTGGCCGTCTGCGTCGGGGGAATCTCGGTGCTGTTGGCGCTGTCCAGCCGCAGCCTGGTGAACCTGGTTGTGGCCGACAACGCAATTCTTCAACGCGTCGCCGACATTCGCACAGCATGGCTGACCGACGTGATGAAGGCGATCGGTCTGCTGGCGACCGGACCGGCGATGCAAGCGCTGTGGCTGGTCAACCTGGTGATCATGGTCATTTGGCGCCGGTGGCGCCACCTGCTGGTGTGGCTTGTTAGCGGCTTGCTGGTCGTCGACGGCAGTGAGGCCATCGCCGAGGTGATTCAGCGGCCTCGACCGGTGGGCATCGACATCCTGGGACCGTGGAAGGGGTACGCGATGCCATCCCTGCCGCTCGCCGTGCTCGCCGTTTTTCTGGTCAGCACGTTGTACGCCGCGGTACCAGCGGGCCCGCCTCGCAACCGGGGCAAGCTCGCGGTGGCCGGCGTGCTGCTTCTCGTATTCGTGTCGCGGCTATACCTGGCGCAGGACGCCTTGACCGATGCGGTATTCCGGTGTGGTGATCGGCATCACCGTCCCATTGGTCGCCTTCCGACTGTTCGTTCCTAACGATGTGTTCCCGGTGACCTACCGCCGTGGCCGCACTGCCCACTTGGACGTCACCGGCCGCCGGCATGACGCGATTCTGCATGCGTTAGAGGATCAGCTCGGAGTGATCGCGATCGAGATTCAGCCCTTCGGCCTGGAGGGGTCCGGTGGATCGACGCCGCTACGAGTGAAGGTCAAAGGCGACCCGGATTACTTCCCGCTCACGAAGTTGTATTCGCAGACACATGTGCGGTCGGACCGGTGGTACAAGCTGGGTCGCACCCCGCTGTACGGCCGACTCGAGGACGAGAAGCCCTTCAATACCGTGCGGACGGCTCGTCCAATACGAGGACTACGCGTTGCGGCTACTGCACAGACGCCGGCCTGCCGGTGCCTCGTCCTCACGGCATCGTCGAGATCACCCCCGAGCGGGAGTACCTGGTGGTCATGGAGTTCTTCGACGGCGCCCGGAGGTCGGTGAGGCCGAGGTAGACGACGCGATCATCGACCAGGGCATGCTCGCCGTGCGCCGCATGTGGGACGGCCGGGCTCGCGCATCGTGACATCAAGCCGGCCAATTTGATGGTGCGCGACGGCCAGCTCTTGGTCATCGACTCGCATTCACCCAGGTGCGTCCGCAGCCCGTGGCGGCAGGCAGTCGACCTAGCCAACATGATGCTCGTCCTCGCGCTGCGCACCGATGCGCCGCGCGTGCTCGCCCGCGCGCGGATCTATTTCGACGACGAAGAGATCGCGGAGGCCTTCGCCGCGACTCGCGGGTTGACCATGCCGTCGCAGCTGCGGCGCATGCTCCGCAATCAGGGCCGTGACCTGCACCAGCAGTTCATCTCCGTTGCTTCCCTACCAGCTGCCCACCGTCAAGATCCAACGATGGAGCATGCGCCGGGTCACGCTCAGCATCGCCGTCATCGTCGGGGTCGTCCTCGCCGCGTTACTGGCCATTCCTCTCATCGTGAACAGCCCGCTATGAGACGCATCGCCGCGCTGTGCTGCCTGCTGCCGCTGCTGGCTGGCGGCTGCGCCGGCTCGATCAGTCTCGGCGAGCCTCCCGCCCGGCAACCCACGTGCCCAGCCCAGAATGCTCAGTCGTCGGACGAGCTGAATCCGGGCGTGGTACTCATCGCCCAGTCCGTTCCGAGCGCCTCGTGGCTTCCTTGCATCAACCCGTTGCCGGTGGGATTCCGCTACGAGCGGCTGGAGGCAACCAACCACGGAACACACCTTTGGCTGAAGTCGGGTGGCGAGGGCAGCGATGAGGTCGAGGTATCGCTGTCCCAGGCGTGCGATCTGCGCGGCACCCAGGAAACCCGCAGCGCGCCGACTGGGATGCGCCGCTACCAGCGAGTCGACGATCTCGGCTCGGTATACCGCGGCAAGTGGTTCTACGTTTTCCTGGTGGCTGTGTGATCTATCAATTCTGACCTGCACGGCGCCTCGGCCGCCAAGTCAGCCGCCGCCGTCGCGGCGGCGCTCGGATTCGTCGAGCCGCGAGACCATCGCCCGCCTGGTGGATGACTACAGCGACGGGCGGCTGCACTCGATCCCACCTCCCCGACGACCACCGGGAAGCACGCATGACCCAGCCACATCGAGCGCGACGATCCCGCAAAGTCAGCTCAAGTAGAAGCCAGTGAGCGACGTACCCACGCAGTCCGACATATTCCGCTACAGGTCCGCGACGACGGGTGCGGCTCAGTAAGGTGCTCGCGCCGCTGCTGTCCCTGGTGATCGTCGGTGGCGTTTTCTTCTACTTCTTGCCGCAGTTCACCAGCATCTCCGACGTCTGGACGTCCATCCGCTCGATGACCTGGCTCGCAGACGACCACCCTTGCCCTCGTCGCGCTCTGGAACCTCTCGACCTACTGGTACCTGATGGTGGCGACCATGCCCGGGCTGCGGATACGGGAGGCCGCCGTAGTTACCGAGTCGAGCACCGCAGTCTCCAACACGCTCCCGGCCGGGGGCCATCGGCATAGCGCTGAGCTACGCGATGTACGACTCGTGGGGCTTTTCCCGTTCCCGTAGCTCCGTCTCACTTACCGTCGCGGGTGTGTGGAACAACTTCGCCAAGCTCGCCATGCCCGTACTCGCGATTGCGCTGCTCGCCTTCTCTGGTGGTGGCGCGAGCACCGGCCGGATTATCGCCGGCAATACTTGGCTTAGCCGGCCTGATCGCCGCCGTCACGATCTTCGCCTTGCTGCTCCGCAGTGATGACATGGCTCGGCGAATCGGCCTAACCGCAGGGCGAATAGCCTCGTTAGTGATCAAACCTTTCCGCCGACCACCAGTACGCGGCTGGGACCGCGCCACGGTGAAGTTCCGAGGCCGCACCCTGCTCCTGCTGCGCGCCCGCTGGCTGCTGATCACCATCCTGACCGTGGTCAGCCACCTCTCGCTCTTCGCGGTACTGCTGCTGTCACTACGACTCGTCGGTGTCTCAGAAAACGAAGTGAGTTGGGTACAGGCCCTGGCGGTGTTCGCATTCGCCCGGCTGCTGTCAGCCATCCCGTTGACGCCCGGTGGGCTCGGTGTCATCGAAGTCGCGCTGATCACCGGGCTCGCGGCTGCCGGCGGACCACGCGCCGAGGTGGCCGCCGCAGTGCTCATCTTCCGGGCTCTCACCTACGTGCTGCCCATCCCGATGGGTCTCGCCACGTATGTGTTCTGGCGACGAAACCACTCCTGGCGTCGGCCGCCCAACAGCGCACCCCGCACCAACTTGGTGCCAGAGACGACATGACGTCTGTCGCGCGCCGGAAGCCTCCCGCCGACCGGCGATCGTCCGCGGCTGGCTCGATCTAGGGTTGCTGCTCGTCGGGGTCGTGGTGATTACCGTCGCTGCATTCGTCATACACCGGGACCGGATCTCCGACGCAGAAACCGCCGTATTCCGCACGATCAACGATCACACGGTCGTGCCGTTCTTCTTCGCCTGGCCAGTCATGCAGCTCGGAAACTTCATCGTGATTCCGGTTGTGGTGCTGGCCGCTGCGGTCACCCGCCGCTGGCGTCTTGCCGTCAGCCTGCTCGTTGGCGGCCTCGCGGCCTACCTGATCGCCGCCGACGTCGTCCGGCGACTCGCCCCTCGCGCCGACCGGGGGCGCTGCTTACCGATGTGCAGGAGCGTGGCACGCCCGCTGGTGGTCTTGGTTTCGTTTCCGGGCACGCTGCAGTGGCCACGGCGCTCGCGGCGATCGCGTGGCCCTACTTGGGACGTCGATGGCGCGTGGTAGTTGTGAGCGCCGCAGTGCTGGTGGCGCTGGCGCGGGTGTACGTCGGAGCGCACCTCCCGCTGGACGTACTCGGCGGCGCAGCGCTTGGCCTCGCCGTTGCCGGCGCCGTCCGGCTGATATTTGGGCGACCGCAGCCGGTCGTTGAATCCCAAAGCCGGACAAGTGATCAGGGGCTAGCGAGGCTGCGCCCGCACCCCGGGTAGTCACAGCTCGGCTCGTCGTTCGGACACAAGCCCTTCGTGGTCGCTCAACTAACGCCGCCGACGTCTCTCACGCGAGGCTGGCGCGCACGCTGTCGCCGCAACCGACCGATCCGAGCAACCCGCGACCCTGGAGAGCACCATGACCAACCTTGCGCATCGTTTGCTCCACATCGGCGTCAGCCGATCCATCGGCTCTGGCGATTCGCCTCGACGACGTAACGCTCAGTTACGCGGACTTGGCCGGCGCGAGTTGTCGACTGGCGAAACATGTCACAGATCGCGGACTCCAGCCGGGTCATCGGGTCGGGTCATGCTCCCAACGTCCCGGAATTCGCGATTGCCTACTACGGCATTCTGCTCGCAGGCGGTGTCGTGCCGATCAACCCATTACTGAAAGGACCGGAGATCGCGCACCACATGGGCGACTCCGCGCGCCGCGATCACCTGCTCACGTCGCAGGAAGCAGCGGATCAGGCAAGAACCGGCACCGCGGAGCTTAGGGACCGACCTCGTCGTGCCCGAGGCGCCGACAGCGGGCGCGCACGATCCTGCGACGATCGTCGACCGGGCGGACAACGACACGGCCGTCATCCTGTACACATCCGGTACCACGGGCAAGCCGAAGTGGGGCAGAACTCACTCCACGCCAATCCCGCCGCACCGCAACGTGACATATTCGCCAACAGGCCGGCTCAAACTCACCCCCGACGACGTCCTGATGGGCTGCCTGCCGCTGTTCCACACGTTTGGGCAGACGGTTGGTATGAATTGCGCCATCTTCAGTGGCGCGTGTCTCACGCTGATCAGCCGCTTCGATGGCGCAAGGCGTTGCACGTGATCGAGCGAGACCGGGTGAGCGTATTTCTCGGGGTGCCCACGATGTACTCCGCGCTGCTCAACGTCCCAGACCGCGACCGCTTTGACACGTCCTCGCTGCGGCTGTGCGCGTCGGGCGGCGCTGCGCTGCCGCTCGAGGTGCTGAGCGCGTTCGAGACGGCATTCAGCCGCCCGATCATCGAGGGCTATGGACTATCGGAGACGGCACCCGTCGCCCGTTCAATCCCCCGGACGGCGAACGCAAGGTGGGCTCAGTCGGCGTCCCTATCGACGGCGTGCAGATGCGAATCGTTGCCGACGACTGGTCCGAGCTGCCGGTCGGCGACATCGGCGAGATCGCCATCCGCGGCCACAACATCATGAAGGGCTATTGGCGGCAGCCTGCGGCTACCGCCGAGGTCATGTCCCCCGATGGCTGGTTCCGCACCGGCGATCTCGGACGGACGGACGAGGACGGCTACTTCTACATCGTCGACCGTAAGAAGGCGTTGATCATCCGTGGCGGGTACAACGTGTACCCGCGCGAGGTCGAGGAAGTCCTCTACGAGCATCCAGCCGTCGTCGAGGCCGCCGTCGTCGGCATTCCCCACGAGACCCTCGGTGAGGAGGTAGGCGCCGCCGTCGCTCTGGCTCCGGGGTCTACCGCGCACCCGGACGAGATCCGCGAGTACGTCAAGGAGCGACTCGCGAGCTACAAATACCCGCGGCGGGTCTGGATCGTCGATGAGCTGCCGAAAGGGCCGACCGGCAAAGATTCTGCGGCGGGAGATCAAGCCACCTATCCCAGCAGCGCCTGACCTAACGCCACCCACACCTCCCGAGCGGCTGCAGCGCGCGAACGCCCGCGAGCACTGGCCCCCGATTGCATGACGCGACCGGCCTGGCTTCGACTGGGCGTTGGGGGATCCGGCACGACGAGGGGTGGCTGACTGGATGGGCAACAGCCAGGAGGGTCGGACCGTTGCTTCGGCCGATGCGCGATCGGCACTCCGTCCACGCCGGCCGAGCCGTTGCTGGACCAGATGGCGGCCGCAGCCACCGAGGCGATCTGGCGCGAGGTGCCGGCCTATCGCGACAACCCCGATGTGAATCTGCGGTTGCAGGTTGTCGACCACTGCCGGGCGATGTTCGAGACCTTCGTGACGATCGTGCGGGAAGACCGCCTGCCAATCCGAGAAGAGTTCCCGATCACGCGTAGTCAGGCGCTGTACCGGGTCGGCCAAGGAGTGTCACTGGCGGACTTTCTGCGAGCGTTCCGGATCGGCCAGCTGACATTTTGGGACGGCCTTCGGGAAGCGATCGGTGACGATCCGGCGGTCAAAGAGGCGGCGCTTGCCGCAGTGTCCCGCCTCATGCAGGTCATCGAGCTAGGCAGTTCGATCGCGGCCGACGCCTACCTGCAGGCCCAGCAATACCAGGTAGCCGACAGCGAGCGGCACAACCGAGACCTGATCGAAGACCTGCTCCTCGGCCGCCCGGCTGCGATCGAGCCGCGGCTGGGCATCCTGCGCGCAGCGGGCCTGTTCCCTGACAAGGGGACGCTCGTCATCTCCATCCAACTGATCAAGTCGTCGGTTGCCGAGCCCGCGATGCACGAGATCGCGGCAGCGGTTCGGCGCGCCGTGGGCCGGGACGCAGGCGGCGCTGCTGGCGCTGCGACACGACGAAGTGGTCGGCCTGTTTCCGGTTGCCGGCCGCGGCGATCGGGTGATCCAGGCGCTCGAACGTGCGCATGCCGAACTTCCGGCGCGGCTGGCGTCGAGCTTGCGATCGGCGCCAGCACCGTGCATGCGAAGCTGACTGACGTTCCTAAGGCGTATCACGAGGCCTCGGTTGCCCGTGACGGGCTGGCGGGATGCGGTGGCGTGCTCGCCCTGTCATCACTGTCGACCTTCAACTACCTGGTGCTCAGCAACGAGGAAACGGCCCGGCGGCTGATCGACCCGAAGATCCGGCAGTTTGTCGAGGAGGACCTGGCGGCCGGCGGAAGCTATATCGACACCATCAACGCGTACGTCGCAAGCGATCTGAACGCCAAGGTGGCCGCCGAACTGCTGCATCTGCACGTGAATGGCCGCGCTACTACCGAGCTGGAATCGCGGAACGCACCGGGCTCGACCTGCGCAGGCTTCCTGAGGTGATCGATCTGCTGGTCGCGGTGCGGCTGCTCGCGCCACGAGCTGGGACCGCCAGAACACCAGCAAAACCTAGTCTGATCAGCCGTACGGCAGCTGACCGCGACTCAGCGTCAAAGCGAGATGCCGCTGCCTCGGCAGCAGCGGCATCCCGCTTCGGGTCAGCGTGCTGGCCCGCGCAATACGCCGGTCGTCCGGTAGACGTCACGCGCGAACACCCACCAGATTGCGGCCGCACCGATGAAACCGCACCACGCGGACGCCTTGAGCATGTTCACCACGCCGGACAGATCAGGAGCCGTTTTGGCTCTGGCGGCAGCAGAGATCGCATTGTGCAGATCGTGGTAGCCCAGGCCCAGCAGGATCAACAGAACCAGGATTGCCATGAAGGCGATGATGAACGGGATATTGCGATGCACGATCGATGGCACCGCGAGCAGCGCGGACCGGCACCCACCAGCACTAGTACGTACCAAGCGAGCGCGTCCGGCGTGAACGCCTCGTTCGCAGCGCCCGAGGTGATGAGCAGGTAGAAGCCAAGCAGCCAGATGCCGAAGATCGTCGTGACGTAGCCCCGGTAGGCCAGGCCGCGGATGACGGCGAGCACGCCTACGAGGTCTCGGCAATGGCGGCGACGAGAATCGCATAATCAAGGCGATTGTCGTCGGGGCCGCAGCGACGGTGAGGGCGCTGACACTCACGAAGCGAACGCCGTACACCGCGAGCGCGAACGCAAACAGGGCGAACGCCACCGGCGTCGGGTCAGCCATTGTCGGGGACGTAGCCGAAGCCTCGACCGGCGACGCGGCGACGGCCAATGACGTGTGGTGTGGTGGAGCTGCGGTCTGTGCGGACACGTCCCAACACCTTCCTTCTAATAAGCGGGACGAATACGGAGTGCGCGGACCGTACCGCCGCAACTAGCGGGCATTTCCGCTGTCGCGTGAGGTCCGTGACCGGCCACAAGTTTGGCTGGTTCGGGTTGTCGCGCGCGACAATCCGCGGCCGGTCTGATGCGTGGCTGGTCGCCCACCATCGCCGAGCAACCGCCACGCCCGAAGGCCGACGACCAGATCTCGCGAGCGCACTCGGGTCCGTCAACGACATGCAGTTCGGACTGCACGCGCTGCAGCCGATATCTCACCGTGTTCGGGTGGTAGTAGCAGCTGGCCGGCCGTGCGCTTCGCCGAGCCCGCGTTGGCAACCCCGGGCATCAACCGTGCCGAGAAGCATGTCGCGGTCTGCGGCCGGGAGCGCCAGGATCGGCGCAAGGAGAGATTGGGCGATGCTGGTCGCTTCCTGCGGGGCCGCAGCGACAATCATTGACACCGGCGACTCCTCGAAGCACGCGGCGGTCGCAGCACCGTCCGGGATGCTCGCCCGCGCCACGTGGGCCAAGCGCAGGGCGTGCGACGCGTTCTCCAGTCCCGTGAACGCCGGGCTAACGCCGACCCGCCCGGTAGTGTGCGCGCGCAGGATCTCGATCGAGGCCGCCGAGACGCTCTGCCGTTCCAATGGAAACGATGCCGAGTTTGTAGGCAGGAGTACGTCGCCAGGCCGAGCCCATGTGTATCGCGTCGAGTGCGCGCTCTATGTCGAGGCACGCGCTACCGGTGGGATCACTGGTCTCGGCGACGACGACAGCAAACGTCGCCGTCATGCGGGAGATCGAGGAGCTGGGTGATGTCCCACCGCGTGTTGTCGGTGACAACGCCACCAGAGAACAGGGCATCCAGGAGGGCGACGCGGCGGTGCTGCTGCGCGCGTACCAGCTCGGCCGTTGCGTTCCGGTACCCGTTGCTGACGGCTTCGAGAAACCGGTCGATCAGGTACCAGAAGGTCGTGGCTACGTCCGCCAAGGCCTGGCGTTCATGCTCGCCGGCCACCGCGACCACATCCAGGAGGACATCCCACAGCGCAGAAAAGCCGATCCGGAATGCGCGCTGCACCTCGGGCAAGTGGGACGCTCCTGCCGCGCACGCCGGGTACCGGTAGCGAACGCCCGAGTCAGGATTTGACGCTGTCGGGGTGCGCAGGGCGTCGATGACGGTCTGCAGGTTCGCCGTTACCGAGCGGGTCGAAAGTCCTCCCGGGAAACGATGGCTGACTCGATCCGGTACACCGCCATCTGCTGTCGAATCTCCATCGTCACTCGTCTGCCGAGGTCCGGCAGGCGAAACTCCGCGTTCCGTAGCAGGTGGAGCGGCACGGCAGTGCGGCTGCCGCCCTGTCGATCAGGCACAACGGCAAGGTGCGCAACTGGATCGGGATTGGCCATGTGCGCTTCCAGGGATCGGAGGCCGGGCACGTCAAGCGCTACGGCGAGCTCACAACCCGGGCTGGCGGCTGACCCTGGGGCATGCTCGCGGTCACCTCCTCGCTCGCTGCGTATCCCGTCGTTGAGGCCGCGGTGCGGTTCCACAACCGTCTCGCGCGCGCCCGCTAACGGTCTGGATTCGCACCGCGGCCAAGGAGTTAGTCGGCGACTGACAGTTCCACTTGTGATTCTGGCGACCTTCAGGCCGATCGGGCAGTTCGCCGGACGCTATCTCTCTAGATCGAGCCTCTGTCTCGTGGTGCACCAATCGATCAACGCCTTGCCTGGTGGAGGCCAATTCGCTGGATGGCGTGCCGAGCTCAAAGTCGAAGGGGAGAGGACAAAATGTCGCTACCGCAGGTAACGTATCCGGCGCAATTTTCGGTCGATTATCCGGACCGGCCACTCAACCGGGTGACAACGCTGCTTCGGATCTTCGCGGTCATACCTATCCTCATCGTGCTGCAAGTGGTCCGGCGCGACGGTCATTGCGGCTGGTGGCTGGGGCCAAGTCTGCGCACGGCACCAACGCGCGATACGTCGTGACCGGGGCGGGAGGCCTCCTCTTCTCCGGGCCTGCTCTCAATGATCCTGTTCCGGCGGAAATACCCGCGATGGTGGTTCGACTGGAACTTGAGCCCAACGGTTCCACCAGTTCGCGTGGTCGTCTCATCTCGCGCTCATGGATGACCGGCATCCGTCAACCGATGAGCACCAGGCTGTCCACCTGGACTGCCGCTACCCGGATACCAGCGGGAGTTGAACCGGTGGCTTCCCCTGGTGAAGTGGCTACTTGTCATTCCGCACCTGGTCGTGCTGGCGTTTCTGTGCCGTTGTTGTGGTTGTCATCATCGCCTGGTTCGCCATTTCTGTTTTACCGGGCACGATACCCGAGGGCATGTAGCAATACGTAACCGAACGAAGTACAA
>ERZ1370068.3063-contig-2187_pt1 | contig 55911 bp, 88 predicted proteins | sample MGYA00561227_ERZ1370068 | MGnify/ENA primary metagenome ERZ1370068 (study PRJEB38410, sample SAMEA6850437) | metagenome | study: Metagenomic assessment of the ecological functions of the soil: analysis of the soil microbiota associated with the... | reverse complement strand
TATGCTGCAGTATTGCACCATCTGCGTGCCAGGCAGGCATCAGCCTGATATGATCGGACTCCCTGCCAGTCCGCCTGACATGTAAAATCATCCCCCCGGAGCCGATAAAAATGATCAGAGTACCGCTGGCTCGCACCACCAGTACTGCGCTCGGAGCCAGCGGCAGGCATCACCTTTCTCCTGCACCTGGCGTGCTGCATTTCTCTCTCTGCGGCGGAGTCCTACTTAAACCCGCAGAGTGAATCTGAGCATGAGCTGCATTCTGCACCCGGCTGAGGAGGCTGCGGTAGAGCATCGACGCCCCGCCCCACCGTCGAGCGCTTCGCCCAGGATGTCGTCGACGCTGTGCTTGTGCGTCTCGAGCAAGCGGCCCGATGCGCAGCGACGGATGCCCGCCGAGCGTGGTGATGTGCCCTCACCCGCCTGGGCAGCGTGCGCCATCGATTCCGTTCGACTGGCTGCGCAGCCACGCCGTGATCCGGTTGATGGCCGAGATCATCAGAAGCTGTAGTGCATATAGCGCACGACACCCGCGAGCTCGAGCTCGAGAATCTCGTTGAGCGTTGCGATGACGCTCGTGGCAGTTAGGCTCGCTGCTGCTGGCCATGATCGCTGCCAATCGTGATCGCGCGGGGCAGGCTCGCCCGCCATCCGATTGTAGGCGAGGTACGCCCGCGCGGGCGATCAGCCGCCCGCGTGGCCTTCCATCATCAGGCCCAGTGCCGCCGCGCGGATGTGCGCGACGACTGCCGTGCGGCGATGGATCTTGGTCACGACACCGAGGCTGATTGCGAACGCGAGCTGCACGGTCTGGCCGCGGCGCAGACCCATGTCGCCGGTCTCGACGAACACGCCGCGTCGCGCTCAGGTTCTTCGCGCGGCACAGACCTGCCGCTTGCCGTGTGCGGCAGCAAGCAGGTAGACCGTTGTGCGTGCGCGATGTCTGTGTCGTCAGTCGTTCTTTCCACGGCGCAGCCCTGTGTCGTTATTGTGGTCGCTGGACGGCAGCAATTATGCACGCCTTGCCGCGGATGGAAGCCCGTTGCGCAGTCCGCAAGACGATGTGACTTATGTCGAAACACCCGGACCGGCTGACGCGCGAAGATTGCCGATCATGGACCGAGCGCCGCAGGCCGAGGCGCCCGATCGGCGTGTTCGACTCCGGCGTAGGCGGACCTCACCGTGCTGCGCGGCGCTGCACGCCGGGCGCTGCCTGCGGAGGACTTCGTGTACCTCGGCGACACCGCGCGGTTGCCCTATGGCACGCAAGAGCCCGGAGTCGATCCGCCGCTACTCGCTCCAGGCCGCGGCGACGACCTGCACGGCGCGGGTCAAGTGCCTGGTCGTCGCCTGCAACACTGGCGTCGGCCAGTCGCGCTCGATGCGCTCGCGGCACGAGTTCGCGCCGGCGCCGGTGCTGGGGTGCTCGAGCCCGGTGCGGTCGCCGCCTGCCGCGCAACGCGCACCGGCCCGTATCGTCATCGCGACCGAGAGCACGGTGCGCGGCGGTGCGTACGAGGCCGCGATCCGCCTGAGCGGCCGGCGGCGGTCGTAACGCGCGCGCCTGCGCGTTGCTGGTGGCGCTCGCCGAGGAGGGATGGATCGACGGGCCGGTGGTCGACGGCGTGCTGCACCGCTATCTCGACGGGCTGTTCGACGCGGCCACGGCTGCTGAACGATCCGGACACGCTCGCTGCTCGGCTGCACGCACTTCCCGGTGTTTGCCCCGCTCCTGGGTCGCATGCTGGGGCCGGGCGTGACGATCGTCGATTCCGCGGCGACGACGGCCGATGCGCTCGTACGCGCACTCGATGCCCGCAACTCAGGCGCACGTCCGCGCAGGCGGGACCGTGCGGCTGCTCGCGACCGACGGTGCGGAGCGATTTGCCCGGATCGGCGCAACGTTTCTCGGCCGGACGATCAAGACCGCAGATGTCGAGATCGTCGATCGGCAACAACCAACCCGCCGATTCTGCGATTCTGAGCACCCCGTCCGGGCCATCGGCCCCTATCAAAAGCACTTTCATGAAACGAACGACGGCGACGGCCGCCCTTCTGCTTGCCATGGCCGCCACCGGCGCGACGATGACCGCTGCCGCTGCGAGCCCGGCGCAACCGCCCCCGCGGAGGTCCGTGCGCAGGCTCGCGACATCTATCGCACGATCATCAGCTTCGAGACATCGGCGGGTAAGGGCCAGGTGCCCGTGATGGCTCGCTACCTCGCCGATCCGGTTCAGGCCGCGGGATTGCCGGCCGACGACATCCGCGTGCTCCCGCTGGGCGAGACCGCCTCGCTCGTCGTCCGCTACGCGGGCGACGGCACCGGTGAACGACCCATCGTGCTGCTCGCGCATATGGATGTCGTCGTCGCGAAGCGCGAGGACTCGGACGCGCGACCCCTTTACGCTCGTCGAGGAGAACGGTTATTTCTTCGGGCGCGGCACCAGCGACATCAAGGAAGTGACTTCGCCCTGATCGCTGCGACCTTTATCAGGCTCAAGGCTGAAGGCTTCGTCCCGACGCGCGATCTCATCATCGCCTTCACCGGCGACAGGAGACCCAAATGGCCACCACGCGCAGCCTCATCGCCAAGCATCGCGCTGCCTCAGGGACCCGGAATTCGCGTTGAACGCCGACGGCGGCGTGGGTGTGCTCGATGAGACGACCGGCGAGGCCGCCGCGTCTACGTGCAGGCGCCGAGAAGCTCTACGCGACCTACGAGCTCAATGTTCGCAATCCCGGCGGACACAGCTCCGAGCCCCGCCTCGACAGCGCGATCTACCAGCTCGCCGATGCGCTCAAGGCCGTGGAGGCCTACCGCTTCCCGGTGATGTGGAACGACTGGACGATCACGCTTTCGCGCTCTCCGGTACCGTAACTCCCGGGGCGCTCGGCGGGGCGATGACGCGCTTCGCGGCGAATCCGCGCTCGACAGGCTGCCGCCAATGTCCTGTATGAGAATCCGTCATATGTCGGGCTGACGCGCACGACCTGCATTCCGACGGTTGACCGCCGGGCACGCCGACAACGCGCTGCCTCAGTCCGCCACGGCGACGGTGAACTGCCGGATCTTTCCCGGCGTGGGCTTCGAGCCGGTCCGCAACGCTGGCCCACGTCGTGGGCGAAGGGGTCGAAGTGCGGCTCACCGATGAAGGGACGCCGAGCTGATGCCTCGCCGGATGCGCGAGGACGTGATGACGGCCGTGGCGAACGCGGACATGCGAGCTATCCGGGCACGCCGATCGTGCCGCAGATGGCGGCGTATGCCACGGACGGCTCGGTGTTCCGCGGCGCGGGGATCCCGACCTACGGCGTAAGCGGAGTCTTTATCAAGGACAGCGAAAGCTTCTCGCACGGCCTGAACGAGCGAGTGCCCGTCAGGTCGTTCTACAACGGGCTCACGCATTGGTACGTGCTGATCAAGCAGCTGGCGGGGGCCCCGCAGCAGTAACCTCCAGTCGAGGGACACCCCTCGATCTTCAGGGGCGAAAGGGGGAAGATGCTTCGCGCTGTGGTCGCGCTTATCCGTGATGGCGCTGTCGGGCGTGGCCTACGCCGACTGGCATGAGGCGAGCAGCGAGCACTTCGTCGTTTGGTGCGGATGACGCCCCCGAGCCGAGTCCGCACGTTCGCCGACGATCTCGAGCGATCTCTGACCAGGCCCCGCGAGTCTTGCGTCGCTTCACCCGACGAGCCGGTGGGCAAAGCGCCAATCGAGTCAACGTCTACGTCCTCGACTCGGTGGCCGATGATGTCGGAAGCCGGCCGACGACCGGTTCGTCGCCGGGTTCTACACGTCCCGCGCAGAGCGGATCGGTCGCGTTCGTGCCACGCAAAGCCGGATCCGGGGTGGCCGCGCTCAACCGTCGTGCCATCCTGTTTCACGAATACACGCATCACATGATGTACAGCAATTATGTGAATGCCGCGTTTCCCGCCTGGCTGGTCGAAGGCTGGGCGGAGTTCCATGCGACCGCAAAGCTCGACGTTGACGGCTCGGTCGTCTTCGGCGCCGCTCCCGGCTATCGCGCGTACTCGCTTCGTCCGGCAACCCGCTGCCGCTCGATCGCATCCTTGCCGCAGATACCGTCAAGCTGACACGAGCGCAGCTCGACGCGCTCTATGGTCGCGGCTGGGCGCTCACGCACTACCTGACGAACGAGCCCAAACGTAACGCGCAGTTCGCGCAGTACGTGACCGCGATCAATCAGGGCAAGACGCCGGCTCAGGCCGCTGAGGCTCGGCGACCGGAGCGACCTGCACCGGGAGGTACAGCGCTACATCAAGGCCTCGACGATTCGGGGATCAAGGTTCCGGCATCGATGATCGCGACGGGGGAGGTGTCCATCCGCAAGCTGACACCCGGCGAGGCGGAAGACGATGGAGGTACGTATTCAGTCGAAGCGCGGCGTCGACGATGAGACGGCGCCCCGCGTGTTTGCCGAGGCGGAAGAAGGCAGCGGCGTCATTCCCGGAGGACGCGGGCGCTCAAATCATGCTGGCCGAGGCGGCTTTCGACGCGGGCGATTACGAGACGTCGGAAGCTGCCGCGGACCGGGCGATCGCTGCCGATGCAAACGCGACTGACGCATTGACCTACAAGGCGATGTCGAGAATGGCGGTCGCGAAGGCCGCGGGCGACACCCGCACGGAGACCTGGGGCGGGATCCGCAAGATCATCGCGGCCGCGAACCCGGCCTCGACCCCGACGATCCGGAACCGCTGATCCTGTACTTCGATAGCTTCGCGGAGGCAGGCCTGCCGCCGACCGAACTCGCGAAGCAGGGCCTGGATCGCGCCCTCAACCTCGCTCCGCAGGATCGCGGGCTGCGCATGAGCGTCGCGCGGCTGCGTCTCGCGGATGGTGACGAGGACGCGGCGCGAGCCCTGCTGGCGCCACTCGCCTATGATCCGCACGGCGGCGCACTGGGCCAGAAGGCCGCAGAGCTGATCGCTACGATCGATAGCGAAGTCGCCGACGATGCCACGGGCGAGACGACGGACGATGGGGAAGCGTCCTCCGGCAACGAATGACACCACCGCCCGGAACCGGGCTTGTGGCCGGACTCAACGGCGCCGCTCCAGCTCCTCGATGGTGCGCGGCCAGTCGTCCTTGAGCAGGCGCGCCAGCGATCGGTCCGAAAGCATGCGTCCCTCGGTCTGGCAACGCGGGCAGTAGTTGGTCTCGTTCTCAGCGTAGCGGATGCGCTGCACGCGTGTCGCAGACCGGGCAGGGCTTGCCGTAACGCCCATGCACGGCCATGCCCTCGCGAAAGGCCGTCACGCCTTCCGGGAACTCGCCCGCGGCATCGCCCTGCAGCCGCGCGGTCCAGTCCTCGAGCACAGCACGTGTCGCATCGAACAATCGTTCGAGCTCGGCGGGTTCGAGCGATCGTGTCAGCGCGAGTGGCGAGAGCCGGGCGCGATGCAGAATCTCATCCGAGTAGGCGTTGCCGATGCCACTCAGGATGCGCGGGTCGGTGAGCGCGCGCTTTAGCGTGTGATTCGCCGCAGTGATGCGAGCCGCGAAGGTCGCGGAAGTCGCGGCTGAGATCTCGAGACCGCCCGGGTCGTGCGAAGCGAGCGCCACGTCTCCGGCGACGACATGGAGCGAGGCGCGCCGCTTCGTGCCGGCCTCGGTCAGGGTCAGCGATCCATTGTCGAAGTCGAATGTGGCAAGCGCCGCCCGTCGCTTGCGCGCGTTGCCGGCCGGATACCAGTGCAGGCGGCCGGCGATCATGAGGTGCAGCACCAGCCAGAGCTCGCCTTCGACGCCGATCGCGATCCGCTTGCCAAGCCTGCGCACCTCGCGCACCACCCGACCGGAGAGCGCCTGCGGCGACGGTTCGAAACTGCGCAGCAGGAACGGATTCGCGATCGTCACCCGCTCGAGCCGGTGGCCGACTACCCGCGTCGCGATGGCGTCGACGTAGACACTGACGTCGGGCAGCTCGGGCATCCGGTCGGTCGAACGCCCAACCGCGCCGCTTCAGCCACGATCCAGCAGCGCGAGACCCGCTTCGCTGTAGCGCGCGCCGGACACCGTGTCCGGCGCAAAGGTCTGGTCGAGCAGGAACTGGTCGCAGGCCGCCAGCTGGAGGATGCCGCCGCGAGGTTCTCCCGCAGCCGCGCGCGTCGGGTGGTGCCGAAGATCGGCACCACATCCGGTCCCTGGCCCAGCAGCCAGGCGAGCGCGATCTGCGCGGGCGAGGCGTCCACCCGGGTGGCAAGACCGCGCAGACGGGCGACCAGCGCCATGTTCCGGTCGTAGTTCTCGCCCTGCAGCCGCGGCTGGTTGCGGCGAAAGTCGCCCTCGGGCAGGTCTTCGGCGCGGGTCAGGGCGCCGGTAAGAAACCCGCGGCCGAGCGGCGAATAGGGCACCACGCCGATACCGAGCGCCCGACAGGTCGGAAGAATCTCGGTTTCGATCGCTCGCTCCCAAAGGGAGTACTCGGACTGCAGCGCGGTGATCGGGTGCACGGCATGGGCGCGCAGCGGACCGTGGCGGCGCTGGCTTCCGAGAGCCCCAGATATCGGACCTTTCCGGCGGAGACGAGCTCGGCCATGGCACCGACGACATCCTCGATCGGCACCAGCCGGGTCCACGCGGTGCTGGTAGAGCAGGTCGATCCGGTCTGTTCCCAGCCGCTCGAGCGAGGCCTCGACCACCTCGCGGATGTGCTCCGGCCGGCTGTCGACGCCCCGAGATCTGCCCGTCGGCCGCGATCCGGAAGCCGAATTTGGTCGCGAGCACCGCCCGGTCACGGCGCTCGCCTCTGAGCAGCCGCCCGACGAGGCTGCTCGTTCGGAGAACGGGCCGTAGACCTCCGGCCGTGTCGAACAGCGTGACGCCGGCGTCGAGCGCCTTCGAGGAGCGTGGCCTCGGCTTCGGCCGCATCCCGCCACCCGAATAGGCCCAGGTCATCCCCATGCATCCCAGCCCCAGCGCCGAGACCGTCAGACTCCCCTCGATCCCACCCAGCCTGCGTAGTTCCATGGCGACCTCTCCACGCTTGACATGTCCTCGTGGCCAATCGAAAATACGCGGCTCTCCGTCCGCGGAGGGGTACCCAAGCGGCCAACGGGAGCAGACTGTAAATCTGCCGGCTTATGCCTTCGTAGGTTCGAATCCTACCCCCTCCACCACGTCTGAGGGAGCGGGAGGCGTAGGGCCTCGACGGGCACTGGGTCGGCTGGCGCTGCGGGTGTAGTTCAATGGTAGAACCTCAGCCTTCCAAGCTGATGGCGTGGGTTCGATTCCCATCACCCGCTCCAGTCCGCTGGGCCGGGTGAGTGACGAGTCGCGGCCCACGTAGCTCAGTCGGTAGAGCACGTCCTTGGTAAGGACGAGGTCACCGGTTCGATTCCGGTCGTGGGCTCCAGGTCGAGTGGTCAAGAATTCAGAACATCCGAGGTAAAGGCCGTGTCTAAGGAAAAATTCGCAGCGTACGAAGCCGCACGTGAACGTGGGGACGATTGGGCACGTGGATCACGGCAAGACGACGCTGACGGCGGCGTTGACGAAGGTGATGGCGGAGAAGCATGGCGGCACGTTCATGGCCTACGACCAGATCGACAAGGCGCCGGAGGAGAAGGCGCGCGGGATCACGATTGCGACGGCGCACGTGGAGTACCAGTCGCCGAAGCGGCACTACGCGCACGTGGACTGTCCGGGGCACGCCGACTACGTGAAGAACATGATCACGGGTGCGGCGCAGATGGACGGGGCGATTCTGGTGGTGATCGGCCGCGGACGGTCCGATGCCGCAGACGCGCGAGCACATTCTGCTCGCCCGCCAGGTGGGCGTGCCGTACATCGTGGTGTACCTGAACAAGGCGGACATGGTGGATGACGCGGAGCTGCTGGAGCTGGTGGAGCTTGAGGTTCGGGAGCTGCTGTCGAAGTACGAGTTCCCGGGCGACAAGACGCCGATCGTGACGGGCTCGGCGCTGAAGGCGCTGGAGGGGGACACGGGTCCGCTCGGGGTGCCCTCGGTGGTGAAGCTGGTGGAGGAGATGGACGCGTACATTCCGGTGCCGGAGCGGGCGGTGGACGGGGCGTTTCTGATGCCGGTGGAGGATGTGTTTTCGATCTCCGGGCGCGGCACGGTGGTGACGGGGCGCATCGAGCGCGGGATCGTGAAGGTGAACGACGAGGTGGAGATCGTCGGCTTCGCCCGACGGTGAAGACGATCTGCACGGGGGTGGAGATGTTCCGGAAGCTCCTGGACCAGGGGCAGGCGGGCGACAACGTGGGGGTGCTGCTGCGCGGCACGAAGCGTGAGGAGGTCGAGCGCGGGCAGGTGCTGGCGAAGCCGGGTTCGATCACCCCGCACACGAAGTTCGAGGGCGAGGTGTACGTGCTGACGAAGGAGGAGGGCGGGCGTCACACGCCGTTCTTCAAGGGGTATCGGCCGCAGTTTTACTTCCGCACGACGGACGTGACGGGGGCGGTGGAGTTGCCGGAGGGCGTCGAGATGGTGATGCCGGGCGACAACATCAAGATGACGATCGAGCTGATCAGCCCGATCGCGATGGAAGAGGGTCTGCGCTTTGCGATCCGCGAGGGCGGCCGCACCGTCGGCGCAGGCGTGGTGTCGAAGATTCTGAAGTAATCGTGCACGGGTCCGCAGTCGTTCATACCGGTTCCGTTTGCAGCGCAGGCCAGTAGCTCAATTGGCAGAGCGGCGGTCTCCAAAACCGCAGGTTGGGGGTTCGATTCCCTCCTGGCCTGCCAGTCGACGGTGATGGATGCGGTGCGGGCTTACGCGTACCGGCATAGGAAAAATGACCGAACAGGCCGAGACCGGTGCCAGCGCGCTGGACACCGTCGAAGCTCGTCGCAGCCGCAGCGATCCTGGTCGGCGGCATCGCGGCGTTCTATCTGCTGCGGCACGTACCCGCTGGCGGTGCGCTGGGCGATCGTGCTCGCGTCGCTCGGGCGCGGCGCATTGCGTCGCGCTGCAGTCGGCGCAGGGCGCGCGTGTTCTGGCAGTTCGTGCAGGGCTCGCGCGTGGAGCTCGCGCAAGGTCGTGTGGCCGACGCGCCAGGAGACGCTGCAGACCGACGCTGGTCGTGTTCGTCGCGATGATCGGCGATGGGTCGTCTTCTTCTGGATGCTGGACTGGGTGCTGGGTGCGTTGACGCCGCATGCTCACGGGTCAGGAGGTTGAACGTGGCCCTGCGCTGGTACGTCGTGCATGCCTATTCGAACTTCGAGCACAAGGTCGCGGAGTCGCTCAAGGAGCGCATCCGCCTGCAAGAGCCTGCGGGAGCAAGTTCGGCGAGATCCTCGTGCCGACCGAAGAGGTCGTCGAGATGCGCGAAGGCCAGCGCCGCAAGAGCGAGCGCAAGTTCTTCCCGGGCTACGTGCTCGTGCAGATGGAGATGGACGAGGACACCTGGCACCTCGTGCAGCGAGGTCGCCGAAGGTGCTCGGCTTCATCGGCGGCACGCCGGAGAAGCCGGCGCCGATCACCGACAGGAGGCGCAGCGCGATCCTGCATCGCGTGCGAGGAAGGCGTCGACGAAGCCGCGGCCGAAGGTGCTGTTCGAGCCGGGCGAGGTCGTACGCGTCACCGACGGGCCGTTCAACGACTTCAACGGCGTCGTCGAGTCGGTGAACTACGACAAGAACCGCCTGCAGGTGGCGGTGCAGATCCTCGGGCGCTCGACACCGGTGGAGCTCGATTTCAGCCAGGTCGAAAAGGCCTGAGTCACCGGAGCCCGCGACGGGCGTTCGTGACCCACAGAGGTGACAGATGGCGAAGAAAGTACAGGGCTACGTCAAGCTGCAGGTGCCTGCGGGCCAGGCGAATCCGAGTCCGCCGATCGGACCGGCGCTCGGCCAGCAGGGCGTCAACATCATGGAGTTCTGCAAGCAGTTCAACGCGCAGACGCAGAGCATCGAGAGGGGCATGCCGATGCCCGTCGTGATCACGGTGTACAGCGGATCGCAGCTTCACCTTCATCATGAAGACGCCGCCAGCGTCGGTGCTGATCCGCAAGGCAGCTCGGCATCGAGAAGGGCAGCGGCACGCCGAACACGAACAAGGTCGGCAAGATCACGCGCAAGCAGCTCGAGGAGATCGCGAAGACCAAGGCAGCCGGATCTGACGCGCCGCCGACCTCGACGCGGCCGTGCGCACGATCGCCGGCAGCGCCCGCAGCATGGGCGTCGACGTGGAGGGCTCGTGACGATGACGAACCGTACGCAAAGCGCATGAAGCCGCTGGGCCGAGCAAGATCACGCCGGGCAAGCAGTACCCGATCGACGAGGCGCTCGACGCTCGTCGAAGCAGTTCGCGCACTGCGAAGTTCGCACGAGACCGTCGACGTCGCGGTCAATCTCGGCATCGACGCCGTCGAAGTCCGACCAGGCAGGTGCGCGGCTCGACCGTGCTGCCGAACGGCACCGGCAAGAAGGTCGCGCGTCGCCGTGTTCACCTCGGGCAAGAACGCCGACGCCGCGACGCGAAGCGGGCGCCGACGATCGTCGGCCTCGAGGACCTCGCCGAGAAGGTGCAAGGCGGGCGAGATCGACTTCGACGTCGTCGTCGCGAGCCCCGACGCGATGCGCGTCGTCGGCCAGCTCGGCCAGATCCTCGGTCCGCGCGGCCTGATGCCGAACCCGAAGGTCGGCACGGTGACGCCGGACGTCGCGGGCGCGGTGCGCAACGCCAAGGCCGGGCAGGTGCGGTTCCGCGCCGACAAGGCCGGCGTCGTGCACTGCACGATCGGCAAGGCCAGCTTCGAGGCGCAAGGCGCTGAAGGAAAACCTTCACGCGCTGCTCGCGGACCTGCAGAAGGCCAAGCCGGCCGCCTCGAAGGGCATTTACATGAAGCGCGTCACCGTGTCCTCGACGATGGGGCCGGGCGTCGCGGTGGATCAGACCAGCCTCGCGTGCGGCGTGACCGGCAGGATTGATGAACGATTGATGCAGGGCCGGCTCACGAGCCTGCGCGCAGCCACGCACGGCGGCACGCAGATCAGGGACGGCCATCATCGAAGACCGCAGGCGGAGGAGCTCGCGTCCCCTTAATGGTCGCCTGCGCGGATGGTTCGGCAGCGTCGCGACCGGGCTGCCTCTCGAGTGATCGTCGCAGGACGCGTGGACGGAGGACTTAGACATGGCACTGCGGACTGGAAGACAAGAAGGCGCTGGTCACCGAGGTGAACGCGGTTGCGCAGAACGGCGCAGTCCGTGGTCGCCGCGGAGTACCGCGGGCTCTCTGTCGCGAAGCTCACCGAGCTGCGCGCCAGGGCCCGCGCGTCCAGGGTCTACCTGCGAGTCGTGAAGAACACGCTGGCCCGACGCGCGGTCGCCGGCACTCCGTTCGAGTGCGTCGGCGACAAGCTCAAGGGCCCGCTGATGCTCGCCTTCTCGCAGGACGACCCGGGCGCGGCCGGCGCGCCTGATCAAGGCGATTCGCGAAGGACCACGACTAGCTCGTGCCGACGCTGGTGTCCCTCGGCGGGCAGGTGCTGCCGGCGCAGGACCTCGAGGCGCGGTCGCGAGCCTCCCCACGCGGGACCAGGCTCTGGCGCAGCTGCTCGGGGTGCTCAAGGCCCCGATAGGCAAGTTCGTGCGGACGCTCGCCGAGCCCCACGCGAAGCTCGGTGCGCACGCATCGCCGCGGTCAAGGACCAGAAGCAGGCGGCCGCCTGAGGCGGCCAGCCAGAGTTCATCGGGTATCTGTACAGACAATTCAGTCTCAGGAGTTACGAACAATGGCTGCCAAGCAAGGAAGACATCCTCGACGCGATCTCCAACATGACCGTGATGGAGATCGTCGATCTCGTGAAGATGATGGAAGAGAAGTTCGGCGTGACCGCCGCGGCCCCGGTCGCGGTGGCGCCGCGGCGGCAAGCGCGGCTGCTGCCGCGGCTCCGGCCGTCGAAGAGCAGACCGAGTTCACGGTCACGATGACCAGCTTCGGCGCGAACAAGGTCGGCGTCATCAAGGTCATCCGCGAGATCACCGGCCTCGGGCCTGAAGGAAGCCAAGGACCTCGTCGAGGGCGTGCCCTCGGTGGTCAGGACAGGCATTCCGAAGGCCGATGCCGACGCGATCAAGAAGAAGCTCGGACGAGCGCCGGCGCTGCCGCGGAGATCAAGTAACCGCGATGCGCGGGCGCTCGGCCCGTGGCACGGGGACGCGGACGGCGGAACGGATCCGCCGGCCGTCCGCCGCGTTTTGTTTGTTTTGCTTCGTGAGCCGCGTGCCAGGCCGCAGCTGACGTTGAGAGGTTGATCGCAATGGCATATTCCTTCACCGAGAAGAAGCGCATCCGCAAGGACTTCGGCAAGCGGTCGAGCATCCTCGAGGTGCCGTACCTGCTCGCGATGCCAGCCTCGATTCGTACCGCAAGTTCCTGCAGGCAGACACGGCCGAGGACCGGCGCGACGGAGGCCGAGGCTGCACGCTGCATTCCGCAGCGTCTTCCCGATCGTCAGCTACTCCGGCAACGCGATCCTCGAGTACGTCAGCTATCGGCTCGGCGAGCCGGTGTTCGACGTCAAGGAGTGCCAGCTCCGCGGCCTCACCTACGCCGCGCCGCTGCGCGTCAAGGTGCGCCTGGTCGTGCTACGACAAGGAGGCGCCCGGCGCCGAAGAAGCCGGTCAAGGACATCCGCGAGCAGGAGGTCTATCTCGGCGAGACTGCCGCTGATGACCGACAACGGCACGTTCGTCGTCAACGGCACCGAGCGGGTGATCGTCTCGCAGCTGCACCGCAGCCCGGCGTGTTCTTCGACCACGACCGCGGCAAGACGCACAGCTCCGGCAAGCTGCTCTTCTCCGCGCGCGTGATCCCGTACCGCGGCTCGTGGCTCGACTTCGAGTTCGACGCCAAGGACTGCGTGTTCGCGCGCATCGACCGGCGCGCGCAAGCTCCCGGTCACCATCCTGCTGCGCGCGCTCGGCTACAGCGACGAGCAGATGCTCGACATCTTCTTCGAGAAGAACACGTTCCACCTCGTCGCCGACGACGATCGAGCTGACGCTGGTTCCGGCAGCGCCTGCGCGGCGAGACCGCGAGCTTCGAGATCCGCGCTCGGCAACAAGGTCATCGTCGAGGAAGGCCGCCGCATCACTGACGCGGCACGTGCGCGCAGCTCGAGGAGGCCGAGCGTCACGCGGCCTGCCGGTGCCGACCGACTACCTGATCGGCAAGGTGCTCGCGCACGACGTCGTCAACACCGAGACCGGCGAGATCCTCGCGAAGCGCGAACGAGATCCTGACGACGGCGACCATCGACGAAGCTCGTGCAGGCCGGCATCAGCGAGATCCGCGTGCTGTACGTCAACGACCTCGACCGCGGCCCGTTCATCTCGGACACGCTGCGGATCGACCCGACGCACGAACAAGCACGGAGGCGCTGGTCGAGATCTACCGCATGATGCGCCCGGGCGAGCCGCCGACGCAAGCGACGCGGCCGAGAACCTGTTCCAGAACCTGTTCTTCAACCCGGAGCGCTACGACCTGTCGGCCGTCGGCCGCATGAAGTTCAACCGCCGCGTCGGTCGTCACCGAGATCAAGCGGCGCCGGGCATCCTGTACGACCAGCTGCACTTCGCGCGGCGCAACGACGACTTCGCGAAGAACCGCTGGTCGAGAAGTACGGCGAGACCTCGGACATCATCGCGCGTGCTGAAGACGCTGATCGACATCCGCAACGGCAACGGCGACGGTCGACGACATCGACCACCTGGGCAACCGCCGCGTGCGCAGCGTCGGCGAGATGGCGGAGAACGCGTTCCGCATCGGCCTGGTCCGCGTCGAGCGCGCCGTGAAGGAGCGCCTGACGCTCGCCGAGTCCGAAGGCCTGATGCCGCAGGAAATGATCAACGCGAAGCCGCGTGGCGGCGGCGGTGAAGGAGTTCTTCGGCTCCTCGCCAGCTGTCGCAGTTCATGGACCAGAACAACCCGCTGTCGGAAGTCACGCACAAGCGGCGCGTTTCGGCGCTCGGACCAGGCGGCCTGACGCGCGAGCGCGCCGGGCTTCGAGGTCCGCGACGTGCACCCGACGCACTACGGCCGCGTGTGCCCGATCGAGACGCCGGAAGGTCCGAACATCGGCCTGATCAACTCGCTGTCCGTCTACGCGCGCACCAACGAGTACGGCTTCCTCGAGACGCCGTACCGCACGCGTCATCGGACGGCAAGGTCACCGGCCGAGATCGATTACCTGTCGGCGATCGAGGAGGGCCAGTACGTGATCGCGCAGGCGAACGCGGCGCTCGTCGCCGAAGGGCGAGTTCACCGGAAGACCTCGTGTCGAGCCGCCACCAGAACGAGTTCGCGCTGCTGCCGCGCCGGACAAGATCCAGTACATGGACGTCTCGCCGAAGCAGATCGTGTCGGTGGCCGCGTCGCTGATCCCGTTCCTCGAGCACGACGACGCGAACCGCGCGTTGATGGGCTCGAACATGCAGCGCCAGGCCGTGCCGACGCTGCGCACGGAGACGCCGCTCGTCGGCACGGGCATGGAGCGCGCCGTGGCGCGTCGACTCGGGCGTCACCGTCGTCGCGCGCCGCGGCGGCATCGTCGACTCGGTCGACGCGTCGCGTATCGTCGTGCGCGTCAAGGACGAGGAGACGACGGCCGGCGAGGCCGGCGTCGACATCTACAACCTGACGAAGTACACGCGCTCGAACCAGAACACCTGCATCAACCAGCGGCCGCTGGTGCAAAGCCGGCAACGCGATCGAGCAGGGCGACGTGCTCGCCGACGGTCCGTCGACCGAGCATGGGCGAGCTCGCGCTCGGCCAGAACCTGCTCGTCGCGTTCATGCCGTGGAACGGCTACAACTTCGAGGACTCGATCCTGATCTCGGAGCGCGTGGTCAGGAGGATCGCTTCACGACGATCCACATCGAGGAGCTGACCTGCGTCGCGCGCGACACGAAGCTCGGGCCCGAGGAAGTCACCGCGGACATCCCGAACGTCGGCGACGCCGCGCTCGACGCAAGCTCGACGAGAGCGGCATCGCGTTCATCGGCGCCGAGGTCGGCGCGGGCGACATCCTGGTCGGCAAGGTCACGCCGAAGGGCGAGACGCAGCTGACGCCCGGAAGAGAAGCTGCTGCGCGCGATCTTCGGCGAGAAGGCCTCCGACGTGAAGGACACGTCGCTGCGCGTGCCGCCCGGCATGGACGGCACCGTCATCGACGTGCGCGTGTTCACGCGCGACGGCGTCGAGAAGGACGGCCGCGCGCTGTCGATCGAGCGTCAAGAGCTCGAGGCGGTGCGCAAGGACTTGACGATCAGCAGCGCATCCTCGAGGACGACATCTATCAGCGCGTCGAGAAGGCGTTGATCGGCAAGGTCGCATCGGGCGGTCCGAGCAGGCTCGCGGCCGGCGCGAAGATCACGAAGACCTACCTCGGACGAGCTGCCGCGCGAGCAGTGGTTCCAGGTCCGCGTGAAGGCCGACGACGCCAACGCGCGCGCTCGAGCAGTCGGCCGAGCGGCTGCGCGCGCAGCAGCGCGCTGTTCGACAAGCGCTTCGACGAGAAGAAGCAGAAGATCACGGCGGGCGACGATCTCGCGCCCGGCGTGCTGAAGATGGTCAAGGTCTACCTCGCCGTGAAGCGCCGCGTGCAGCCCGGCGACAAGATGGCCGGCCGGCACGGCAACAAGGGCGTGATCTCGACGATCGTGCCGGTCGAGGACATGCCGTACGCGGCCGACGGCACGCCCGTCGACATCGTGCTGAATCCGCTCGGCGTGCCGTCGCGCATGAACGTCGGTCAGGTGCTCGAGACCCACTCTCGGCTGGGCCGCGAAGGGTCTCGGGCTCAAGATCGGCGAGATGATCCGCGTCGGCAGCGAGGTCAAGGAGCTGCGCGCGTTCATCGACAAGATCTACAACCAGACGCGGCGGCCAGAAAGAGGACATCGCTTCGCTGACCGACCCGGAGATCATGCGAGCTCGCGGTGAACCTGAGCCACGGCGTGCCGATCGCGACGCCGGTGTTCGACGGCGCCAACGAGGAAGAGATCAAGCACCTGCTCAAGATGGCCGACCTGCCCGGAGACCGGCCAGACGCGTGCTGTACGACGGCCGCACGGGCGAGCGGTTCGACCGGCCGGTGACCGTCGGCTACATGTACATGCTGAAGTTGAACCACTTGGTCGACGACAAGATGCACGCGCGCTCGACGGGCCCGTACAGCTTGGTCACGCAGCAGCCGCTCGGCGGCAAGGCGCAGTTCGGCGGCCAGCGCTTCGGCGAGATGGAGGTCTGGGCGCTCGAGGCCTACGGCGCTGCGTACACGCTGCAGGAGATGCTGACGGTCAAGTCGGACGACGTGCAGGGCCGCACGAAGATGTACAAGAACATCGTCGACGGCACGCACGAGATGCAGGCCGGCATGCCCGAGTCGTTCAACGTGCTGGTCAAGGAGATCCGTTCGCTCGCGATCAACATCGAGCTCGACACGGCCGATTGAGCGGCGCGGCATCGGAATCGAGTCGCAGCGGTATTGCACGCGAACTACTTAGCAGTAGGTGACGCTAAATGAAAGATCTACTGAGGCTCTTCAAGCAGCAGAGCGCGGTCGAGGACTTCGACCTGATCCGGATCGGGCTCGCTTCGCCCGGACATGATCCGCTCGTGGTCGTACGGCGAGGTCAAGAAGCCGGAGACGATCAACTACCGGACGTTCAAGCCGGAGCGCGACGGCCTCTTCTGCGCGAAGATCTTCGGCCCGATCAAGGACTACGAGTGCTTGTGCGGCAAGTACAAGCGCCTGAAGCACCGCGGCGTCGTCTGCGAGAAGTGCGGCGTCGAGGTCACGCAGACCAAGGTGCGCCGCGAGCGCATGGGCCACATCGAGCTCGCGAGCCCGGTCGCGCACATCTGGTTCCTGAAGTCGCTGCCGTCGCGCATCGGCCTCATGCTCGACATGACGCTGCGCGAGATCGAGCGGATCCTGTACTTCGAGGCGTTCGTCGTCGTCGACGCCGGGCATGACGCCGCTGCAGCGCGGCCAGCTGCTGTCCGACGAGGCGTACCTCGAGGCGATCGAGCAGTACGGCGACGAGTTCGACGCCCGCATGGGCGCCGAGGCCGTCCGCGACCTGCTCGCCGCGATGAACCTCGACATCGAGGTCAACAAGGTGCGCGACGACATCGCGGGCACGAACTCCGAGACCAAGATCAAGCGGCTGTCGAAGCGCTTGAAGCTGCTCGAGTCGTTCCTCGAGTCGAACAACAAGCCCGAGTGGATGGTCATGACCGTGCTGCCGGTGCTGCCGCCCGACCTGCGGCCGCTCGTGCCGCTCGACGGCGGCCGGTTCGCGACGTCGGACCTGAACGACCTCTACCGCCGCGTCATCAACCGCAACAACCGCTTGCGCCGGCTGCTCGAGCTCAACGCGCCCGACATCATCGTGCGCAACGAGAAGCGCATGCTGCAGGAGTCGGTCGACGCGCTGCTCGACAACGGCCGCCGCGGCCGCGCGATCACCGGCACGAACAAGCGCCCGCTGAAGTCGCTCGCCGACATGATCAAGGGCAAGCAGGGCCGGTTCCGCCAGAACCTGCTCGGCAAGCGCGTCGACTACTCGGGCCGCTCGGTCGATCGTGGTCGGCCCGACGCTGAAGCTGCATCAGTGCGGCTCTGCCGAAGAAGCTCGCGCTCGAGCTCTTCAAGCCGTTCATCTTCTCGAAGCTGCAGCTGCGCGGCGAGGCGACGACGATCAAGGCCGCGAAGCGCCTGGTCGAGCGCGAGGGTCCCGGAGGTCTGGGACATCCTCGAGCAGGTCATCCGCGAGCATCCCGTGATGCTGAATCGCGCGCCGACGCTGCACCGGTTGGGCATCCAGGCGTTCGAGCCGGTGCTCATCGAGGGCAAGGCGATCCAGCTGCACCCGCTCGTCTGCACGGCGTTCAACGCCGACTTCGACGGCGACCAGATGGCTGTGCACGTGCCGCTGTCGATCGAGGCGCAGCTCGAGGCGCGCGCTTGATGATGTCGTCGAACAACATTCTGTCGCCCGCGAACGGTGAGCCGATCATCGTGCCGTCGCAGGACGTCGTGCTCGGCATCTACTACATGACGCGCGAGCGCGCCAACGCGAAGGGCGAGGGCATGATGTTCGCCGACGTCGAGGAGGTGCACCGCGCCTACGAGTCGGGCGCCGTGGAGCTGCACGCCGAAGATCCGCGTGCGCATCCGCGAGAAGGTCGGCGGCACTTCGCGACGTCGCAGCTGACGAATACGACGGTCGGCCGGGCGCTGCTGTCCGGAGATCCTGCCGCGCCGGCATGCCGTTCGAGCAGATCAATCGCACGATGAACAAGCGTGCGATCTCGGCGACGATCAATCTGTGCTATCGCAAGCTCGGTCTCAAAGAGACCGTCGTCTTCGCCGACCAGCTGATGTACACGGGCTTCCACTACGCGACGCGCGCCGGCGTCTCGTTCGGCGTCAACGACATGGTCGTGCCGAGCGAGAAGCAAGCGATCCTCGACGCGCGCCGAGCACGAGGTCAAGGACATCCAGGACCAGTACGCGGCGGGTCTCGTGACCGACGGCGAGCGCTACAACAAGGTCGTCGACATCTGGTCGCGCACCAACGACCAGGTCGCGCAAGGCGATGATGGAGAAGCTCGGCGTCGAGGACCGTCACCGACGGCACCGGGCAGGGCGGCCAGCAGGAGTCGTTCAACTCGATCTACATGATGGCCGACTCCGGCGCGCGCGGCTAGCGCCGGCGCAGATTCGCCAGCTGGCCGGCATGCGCGGCCTGATGGCGAAGCCCGACGGCTCGATCATCGAGACGCCGATCACGGCGAACTTCCGCGAAGGCCTCGACGTGCTGCAGTACTTCATCTCGACGCACGGCGCGCGCAAGGGTCTCGCCGACACGGCGCTGAAGACCGCGAACTCGGGTTACCTGACGCGCCGTCTCGTCGACGTCGCGCAGGACCTGGTCGTCACCGAGCATCGACTGCGGCACGACGCAACGGGCCTCTCGATGACGCCGCTCGTCGAGGGCGGCGACATCGTCGAGGCGCTGCGGCGAGCGCGTGCTCGGCCGCGCGGCCGCGGTCGACGTGCTGCGCCGGGCTCCGACAAGGTCGTGCTCGAGGCCGGCACGCTGCTCGACGAGAGCGCGGTGCAAGACGCTCGAGGCAGTACTCGATCGACCAGGTGCTCGTGCGCTCGCCGATCACGTGCGCAGACGAAGTACGGCGTCTGCGCGCAGTGCTACGGGCGCGACCTGCGCTCGCGGCCACCGCGTGAACCGCGGCGAGGCCGTCGGCGTGATCGCGCGCGCAGTCGATCGGCGAGCCGGGCACGCAGCTCACGATGCGCACGTTCCACATCGGCGGCGCGGCGTCGCGCGTCCGGCCGCGGTGAACAGCGTCGAGGTCAAGAGCACGGGCACGATCCGCTTCATCAACGTGAAGACCGTGACGCACGAGCAGAAGGGCCACCGCATCACGACGTCGCGCTCCGGCGAGCTCGCCGTGATCGACGAGTTCGGCCGCGAGCGCGAGCGCTACAAGGTCCCGTACGGCGCGACGCTCGGCGCGAAGGACGGCGAGGCCGTGCAGCCGGGCCAGCTCGTCGCGAGCTGGGACCCGCACACGCACCCGGTCGTCACGGAGGTCAGCGGCTACCTCAAGTTCGAGGACTTCATCGACGGCGTCACCGTGCACGTCGCAGGTCGACGAGATCACGGGCCTGACGAGCATCGTCGTGCTCGACGCGGCGCAGCGCAGCAGCGGAGTACCGCGTCCGACGGCGAAGCTCGTCGACGGCAACGGCAAGGCGAGTCACGTTCCCGAACACCGGACATCCCGGCCGCCTACGCGCTGCCGTCGGGTGCGTCGTGCTCAGCATGGAGAACGGCGCCGCGGTCGTCGTCGGCGACGTGCTCGCGCGCATGCTCGCAGGAGAGCTCGAAGACCCGCGACATCACGGGCGGTCTGCCGCGCGTCGCGGACCTGTTCGAGGCGCGCCGGCCGAAGGACCCGGCGATCCTCGCCGAAGTGCTCGGGCACGGTCAGCTTCGGCAAGGAGACCAAGGGCAAGCGCCGGCTCGTCATCACGGACGAGGAGGGCGAGGAGCACGAGGAGCTGATCCCGAAGTGGCGCCACCTGAACGTGTTCGAGGGCGAAAAGGTGCTGCGCGGCGAGATCATCGCCGACGGCGAGCCGAACCCGCACGACATCCTGCGGCTGCAGGGCGTCGAGCGGCTGGCCGACTACCTCGTGCGCGAGATCCAGGACGTCTACCGCCTGCAGGGCGTGAAGATCAACGACAAGCACATCGAGGTCATCATTCGCCAGATGCTGCGCAAGGTCGAGATCACGGGCTCGGGCGACACGCGCCTCCTGCGCGGCGAGCAGATCGACCGTCATCGCGTCGTCGAGGCGAACCGCGAGGCCGGGATCGAGAAGGGCACGACGGCGACGTTCGACCCGGTGCTGCTCGGCATCACGAAGGCGTCGTTCGCCACGGAGTCGTTCATCTCGGCGGCGTCGTTCCAGGAGACGACGCGCGTGCTGACCGAGGCCGCCGTCCGCGGCTTGCAGCGACGACCTGCGCGGCCTCGAAGGAGAACGTCATCGTGGGCCGGCTGATCCCGGCCGGCACGGGCTATGCCCACCACGAGGACCGCCGCCGCACGCCAGGAGGAGATCCTCGCGGCCGAGCTCAGGGGCTCGAGGTCCAGCAGCAGCGCGCGGCGGCCGCGGAAGCCGCCGGAAGTCGCGGCGCTCACGGCCGGAGGTGGCGGCAGCGAACCCCGAAGCACCGCTGCCGCCGATAGAGGCGCCCGAGACGCCAGAAGAGACGCCCGACGAGCTACGCCCGCGAGCTAGACTCGCGGGTGCAGCCGGCGCGCTCGTTTCGGTCGGCGCGCCGGGTTCCGGCTCTCGCTCTCCGTTGTGCGGTGCCTCCGGTAATGGGGGCGCGCCTGGCACGACGCGTCGGCGTAAACGTCCTGCGCGGCACGCAGCTCGCCCCCGCTTCGCGGGGTCCCCGAGCCGCGCACCTCCGCCCAGAATGGCTTGCGGGCTCGCGCGCGCGCCGTCCATGGCGCCCAAGCGGGTATATCCAGCTTCCTGCTCGCGCCGCAGGCCCGTCAGCCCGGTGCTATTCCACGGAAGCAGGCGCCGGCTCGCCGAAGCTATCCCACGCTGGGACGCCATAACGTCGTCGCAGGCGAGCTCGTGCGGCGAGTCGCTCCACCGCCCCGGTCGCGCCGCGTCGTTCGCCGAGTCGCTCGACCTCGCCGTCAGCCGAGTGGTTTTCGTCGGGCCGCTCGTCTGAAGGCGGCGCTCCGCGCGCCGAAGAAGGGCGCCATCGGCGGCTGCCGGCGCCGGGGCGGACACCCATTTGGCTTTCGGCCTTATTGGCGGCACCTGCGTCGACAGCCGCACCGCTAGATCGCCGTCGAGGCGTCGCCGGCGCATGCCGGAAGTCAGGCCAGCACGATCAACACCGCGCCGTGCGGTCCGCCCTCCACGCGGACGAAGCCCGGCGACTGTTCGTCGAGTAGGAGCTTGCGTGCCGGGTCCAGTCGCGACAAACGCTTCGGCTGTCGGCGGCGGGAATCAAGACCGCGACACGCATCTTGCAGCGAGGCGGGACAGGGCGACCGACGGCGCGGCCTTTACCGAGCCGCAGTTTCGCGCGACACCGCTCTGGTACGCGATCTCGTGGCGCCGCCATCCTCGCGCTCATGGCTGCGCTCGCGCGCGGCGCCGATCCCAGCACTGCATGCACGCGGCCGCGTTCAGCGATGACGTCGCGGCGCGTCGGCTCTCCTGCTGCAGCGCGCGTGAACCCCGACGTCGAGGTTGTCCCGGTTCTGTTGCGGTGGTGGGCCTTTGCCCGAAACGGCGCGCACTCGCAGCCGCTTTGACGTGACTTCCACGCAGAATTCGGCAAGACGACGGCACTGCACGATAAACTCCAGAAGAGGCGGCGCCAAGCACTACGTGATCGCGTACCGACGCGCTCGACCTCGGGGACACAACGGCGCGACCGCAGGCGCGATCATGCGCTCCGCAAGCGCTGACCGGTTCTTTCGCGAGCTGGCGGGAGCAGCTCTGGCGAGCTCGTGGATCGGCGGCCGCGGTGCGCGGGCCTACTGCGGAGACAGACAGGCCGCACTCGCGGATCAGCCCAGGCCTCGCTGAGCAATCTCTGCGCCGCGTGCGCTCGGCACCTCTCTGCCAATTCCGCGTCGCCGCGAGGGCGACGATGGTATCCGCGATCGCGAGACTCGCGGCCGACGCTGTCCGGCGTGGGGTTCGTGGTCTGTCGGCGCCACGCCGCTAGCGCGGGCAAGGCCTCCTAGGCGCTGCGGCAGTCGCGAGGGTCAGTCGACTCCGGTCGAGCGGCTGGCCTCGAAAGACATCACGGACTCGCGCGCGCCGGGGCGTCTCGCCGGCTCGCCGCAGCCACGCCAGCAGCACTCGCCTCGCCCACAGCAGCGGTGAAGCGATCCTGGAAGAAGACGATCGATTCGGTACATCGCGGGGATTGAGCTCGAGCCCGCAGTCGCGATCTCGCAGGCCGGTGGCGTTACGGTTGACCGAGTTGATGCTGACGGCCCCCGCAAGTCCGGAGTCGCTCCGCAAGATACTGGAGGAGCAGAGCCGTCGACCTCGTCAGGCTGCGTAGCGCGGTTCGATCACTTGCGCGCGAGCGTCGGGGAGGCCGAAGCCATGCAGCAAGGCAACGGCTGCGCCGCACGCGGCGACGAATCTGAAGAAGAATGGTGTAACTCATCACCGCTCCCGCGCCTGATATTCGCTCAGCCGAGTCTAAGCAATCGCGATCATGCAGAATCTGCAAGACTGGGACGAGTTACTTGGCCGCGCCGCCATCGGCCAGCGCGGCGGCTTTCGGGCCCGGCGCGCGTGGCATCGCTCTTGCCACGCTCTGGCAGCGCTAAGCAGGCACGACGGGGTGGGCCGCCATGGTCAACGAAGGCCGTACTCTCGGCTGCCCGGCGCTGGAGTCGCCGTAATGACACGCACCCGCGTGCGCGGCGAGCCCGACCGGCCGCCGCCAGCTCTCGCTCGTCTCGGAGGACGCCGCGATCAGCGTGCGCCTCGGAGGAGAAGACCTGTGTCGTCCAGCTCGCCGAGCTCCGGCGCGCGCATCATTAGACTCGTCACCGATTCGCGCGTCACGCGCCAGCGTCGACCAGATCACGGAGCGATTGGTCGCGCAGGCGATCGCGAAACGGCCCGACACGGCCGAGCTGGGGATGGAGCGTCGCCGTCGATCGACGACCCCGAGACAGTCGAACGCTGGTGCATGTAGCCGGCGGCCGATGGCGTCGCCTATGCAGGCCTCTGACGCCGAAGCTCGACCCCGAGCGACGAGCGAGCTCACGAGTGCTCGGCCACGAGATCAACCACGCGCTCGCGAACCACACACCGCCGAACGAATGTCGGTGGCGCTCGCCACGAGCGCGCGGCGTCGCGCGTTGCCGGGGCGCGTCGCCGACGACCACCCCCGAGGCGCTCAAACGCCGGTGGCCGTGGCGGCGCAGCTCGCGATCAGCTGCCGAACAGCCGGGCAGCGGCGTCCGAGAGCCGACAGAGATCGGCACATCGAGCTCGCCGCCAAGGCCGGCTACAACCCCAGCGCCGCACGTGAGCCTTCGGCGGGAAAGATGGAGAGAGGCGTCGCGGCTCCGGGCCCGCCCCAGTTCCTGAGCACCCATCCGAGCCCCGCAGAACCGGCCAGCCAGAAGCTCGCGGCGCTCGCGCCGCGAAGATGATGGCCTGCACAACCGGGCCCGGCGGCGACTGCGCCGACCCATCCGGTCGACAACGCGGTCGCCGCGCGCCAGACGGAGCTCGCGGGGCCAGCCGGCAGCGCGGCTCGCGGCAGGTCCGGGCTGCCCCGCGAGGATTCCCGTACGATTCGGCAGAGGATGACTTCGACGGGCCCCGTAAAGAGGATGGCTGAGCGGACCGGGTACCGGCAGATCGTCGATCGCCGGGAACCGACGCGCCGGCGCCAAAGTTGACCGGACGGGCCGAACCCTGGAACCTAGAATCCGCGGCTCTCTGCGACCCTGCGATCGGCCCCGCGAGCCCAAAAGCGTCAGCGGACCGCCGACCGCAGAGGGACGTCTTAGCTGGCCCGGATGCCGAAAGCTCGTCGGCAACGGGCCGTATTGAAGCACTGAATGGCGACGACCAACCAACTCGTTCAGCAAATGCGCGCGTGGCTCGCAGACGACGAGCAGCGTGCCCGCGCTCGGCGCTTCGCGCCGCAGAAGCGCGGCGTCTGCGCCCGTGTGCACCACGACGCCGAAGCCGAACTCCGCGATGCGCAAAGTCGCCCGCGTGCGGCTCACGGGCGGTTTCGAGGTCACGAGCTACATCGGCGGCGAAGGCCACAACTTACAGGAGCACTCGGTCGTGCTGATTCCGCGGCGGCCGCGTGAAGGACCTGCCCGGCGTGCGCTATCACATCGTGCGCAGCGCACGCTCAGATTGCGGCGGCGTCGGCGATCGTCGCCAGGGGCGGTCGAGTACGGCGCGAAACGGTCCAAGGCCTGACGAGATTTGGTTGAGGACAATCTGAATGTCTAGAAGAGCCCAAGCCCCCATCGCCACTCGCTGCCAGATCCGAAGTACGGGAACGCGATGCTCGCGAAGTTCATCAACATGGTGATGAAGAGCGGCAAGAAGTCCGTCGCCGAGAAGATCGTCTATGGCGCGCTCGACGCGAATGTCGGAAGCGCGTGGGCAACGACAAGAGCCGCGCGCTCGAGATGCTCGGGCAGGCGCTCGACAACATCAAACCCGCCGTCGAGTGAAGTCGCGCCGCGTCGGCGGCGCGACGTATCAAGTGCCGGTCGAAGTCCGTGCGTCGCGCCGCGAGACGCTCGCGATGCCGCTGGGCGATCGAGGCCGCACGCGCGCGCTCCGAGAAGAGCATGGCCGTTCGCCTCGCGCACGAGCTCATCGACGCCTCGGACAACCGGGGCGCGGCTGTGAAGAAACGCGAAGACACGCACCGTATGGCGGACGCGAATCGCGCGTTCGCGCATTACCGGTGGTGAGCGATGCGCTTGAGAAGTAGTCGTGGCACGGAAGACCCCACTCGAGCGCTATCGCAACATCGGCATCATGGCCTACATCGATGCGGGCAAGACCACGACCACTGAGCGAGATCCTTTTCTACACCGGCGTCTCGCACAAGATCGGTGAGGTCCATGACGGCGCCGCGATCATGGATTGGATGGAGCAGGAGCAAGAGCGCGGCATCACGATCACGTCGGCCGCAACCACCTGCTTCTGGAAGGGCATGGACCAGAACCTGCCCGAGCACCGTATCAACATCATCGACACCCCGGGCCACATCGACTTCACGATCGAGGTGCAGCGCAGCCTTGCGCGTGCTCGACGGCGCCGTAGCGCTGTTCTGCTCCGTTCATGGCGTCGAGCCGCAGTCCGAGACGGTGTGGCGGCAGGCGAACCGGTACGGCGTGCCGCGGCTCGCGTTCGTGAACAAGATGGATCGTGCCGGGGCGGATTTCTTCCGCGTCATGAAGCAGATCAAAGAGCGGTTGCGCGCAAATCCGGTTGCGCTGCAGCTCCCGATCGGTGCCGAAGACGAGTTCGTCGGAGTCGTCGACCTCCTGAAGATGAAGGCGATCACCTGGGACGATAAGACACAGGGCATGCGCTTCAAGGCTGCCAAGATCCCGGCCGAGCTCAAGCCGCTCGCGGAGTAGCTATCGCGAAGCTCGTCGAGCTGCGGCCGAGGGCGACGAGAGCTCGTCGCAGAAGTACGTCGCGACGGGCAAGCTGACCGGGCCGAGATCAAACGCGGCTTGCGGGCGCGCTGTGTCAAGAGCGAGATCGTGCCCGTGCTCTGCGGCTCGGCGTTCAAGAACAAGGGCGTGCAGGCCGTTGCTCGACGCGGTCGTCGACTACTTGCCGGCGCCGTCCGACCGGCCTCCGGTGAAGGGCATCGCTCGGGGACCACAGCGAGGCCACGCGCACGCCGTGCGACGAGGCGCCGTTCGCGGCGCTCGCGTTCAAGATCGCAACGGATCCCTTCGTCGGCAACCTCACGTTCTTCCGCGTCTACTCGGGCGTCCTGTCGCTCCGGCGACACGGTCTACAACCCGGTCAGGACCGCACCGAGCGCGTCGGCCGGTTCGCTGCAGATGCATGCGAACGAGCGGTCGGAGATCGAGGAGGTTCGAGCGGGCGACATCGCCGCGGCCGTCGGGCTCGAGGACGTCACGACCGGCGACTCGCTCTACCGACCCCAAGAAACCGATCACGCTCTCGAGCAGATGGATTTCCCGGAGCCCGTGATCGCGGTCGCGGTCGAGCCTCGAACACAGGCCGATCAAGACAAGATGGGCGTCGCGCTCGCGAAGCTCGCGCAAGAGGACCCGACGTTCCGCGTGAGCGCGGACGCGGAGTCTGGGCAAACGATCATCCGCGGGATGGGCGAGCTGCACCTCGAGATCATCGTCGGAGCGCATGAAGCGCGAGTTCGGCGTCGACGCGAACGTCGGCAAGCCGCAGGTCGCGTACCGCGAGACGATCCGCAGAGGCCGTCTCGACGCAGACGGCAAGTTCGCACGCCAGAGCGGCGGCCGTCGGCCAGTACGCCGACGTGTGGCTCAAGATCGAGCCGCAGCCGGCCGGCCGGGGTTACGAGTTCGTCGTCGGGCTTCGCCCGGCGGCGCCGATGCCGGCGCGCGTACGTCGCGGCCGTCGACAAGGGGCGTGCGGGAGCGAGGCCACGAACGGCGTGATCGCGGGCTACCCGGTCGTCGACGTGAAGGTCACGCTGTTCGACGGCAGCTGTCGTGATGTCGACTCGGGCGAGGTTGACTCGAGCGAGATGGCGTTCGAGGTCGCGGGCGCGATCGCGTTCAAGGACGGCGTGCGCAAGGCGAGCCCGTGCTGCTCGAGCCGATCATGAGCGTCGAGGTCGTCACACCCGAGGACTACATGGGCGACGTAAACGGCGACCTGAGCCGCCGACGCGGCATGCTGCAAGAGCTCGACGACTCGCCCGCCGGCAAGATCGTGCGCGCCGAGGTGCCGCTCTCGGAGATGTTCGGCTACGCGACGCTGCTACGCTCGATGAGCCAGGGCCGTGCGACCTACACGATGCAGTTCTCGCGCTACGCCGAAGTGCCGGGCAACGTGGCCCACGCAGGTCATCAAGGCACGCGGCACGAAATAGTGCGAAGCCATTACGAATTCGAGAGGGTACGAGGAGAAGCACATGTCAAAGAAAAATTTCAGCGCAGCAAGCCGCACGTGAACGTGGGGACGATTGGGCACGTGGACCATGGGAAGACGACGTTGACGGCGGCGCTGACGAAGGTGATGGCGGCGAAGCACGGCGGTACGTTCATGGCGTACGACCAGATCGACAAGGCGCCGGAGGAGAAGGCGCGCGGCATCACGATTGCGACGGCGCACGTGGAGTACGAGAGCGATGCGCGGCACTACGCGCACGTGGACTGTCCGGGGCACGCGGACTACGTGAAGAACATGATCACGGGCGCGGCGCAGATGGACGGGGCGATTCTGGTGGTGTCGGCGGCGGACGGCCCGATGCCGCAGACGCGCGAGCACATTTTGCTCGCGCGCCAGGTGGGAGTGCCGTACATCGTGGTGTACATGAACAAGGCGGACATGGTGGACGACGCGGAGCTGCTGGAGCTCGTGGAGCTCGAGGTGCGGGATCTTGCTGTCGACGTATGAATTCCCGGGCGACAAGACCCCGATCATCATCGGCTCGGCGCTCGAAGGCGCTGGAGAGGGGACACGCTCGGACCTCGGGATGCCGAGCGTCGAGAAGCTGGTGGCGGAGATGGACAAGTACATCCCGGTGCCGGAGCGGCTGATCGACGGGCCGTTCCTGATGCCGATCGAGGACGTGTTCTCGATCTCGGGCCGCGGCACGGTGGTGACGGGTCGAATCGACCGCGGGATCGTGAAGGTCGGGGACGAGGTGGAGATCGTCGGGCATCAAGCCGACGACGAAGACGATCTGCACGGGCGTGGAGATGTTCAGGAAGCTGCTCGACGAGGGTCGGGCGGGCGACAACGTGGGGTGCTGCTGCGCGGCACGAAGCGTGAGGAGGTGGAGCGCGGGCAGGTGCTGGCGAAGCCCGGCTCGATCACCCCGCACACGAAGTTCGAGTGCGAGGTGTACATGCTGACGAAGGAAGAGGGCGGGCGGCACACGCCGTTCTTCAAGGGCTATCGGCCGCAGTTTTACTTCCGCACGACGGACGTGACGGGAGCGGTGGAGTTGCCGGAGGGGCCGAGATGGTGATGCCCGGGGACAACATCCAGATGAAGGTGGAGCTGATCGCCCCGATCGCGATGGAAGAGGGCTTGCGGTTCGCGATCCGCGAAGGCGGCCGCACCGTGGGCGCCGGCGTCGTCGCGAAGATCATTCAATAAGGAAACGAGATGGCTACCAATCAGAACATTCGTATACGGCTCAAGGCGTTCGATCATCGTCTGATCGACAAATCGGCCCGCGAGATCGTCGAGACCGCGCAAGCGCACGGGCGCGACCGTGCGAGGCCCGGTGCCGCTGCCGACCAAGGTCGAGCGGTTCACGATCCTGATCTCGCCGCATGCCGACAAGGACGCGCGCGACCAGTACCAGCTGCTCACGCACAAGCGTCTCATGGACATCGTCGATCCGACGGACAAGACCGTGGACGCGCTGATGAAGCTCGAGCTGCCGGCCGGCGTCGACGTCCAGATCAAGCTCAACTAACGAGGTGTCTCGCCGTGCTGGGAAGCTCGCATAGGTCTCCCGGGACACGCCGGAAGACCGTCCCTGGGGCTCGAGCGCGCACATCCTAAGTGCGCGCACGGTCCCGGGAAACCTATGCGAAGCTTCCCAGCACGGCGAGACACGTTTGTTTAGACGTTGGCGTGACCGCCCCATCGCCGCCGGCGGTATGCGTTGTGTTAGGGAAAGTGGGATGGTTATAATGCGCGGCTTTCCGGCTGGACTCGGCGCCTAGACGCCGCCCGAGCCGGACTCGCAGGGCAATTTTTCGGGTCTGGCGCGTAGTCGCGCCGGCCTAAAGCAAGGGACTCACCGGACGCACAACCCGGCGATGTCCTTTTGGGTGCCAGGGCGTTGAGGCGCGCCTGGCTGAAGCGCCGGCCGACGGAGTCGGTGCGGATACAGAGGAATAGAGAATGTCAGTCGGTTTAGTGGGCCGAAAATGCGGCATGACCCGCATTTTTACGGAGTCCGGCGAATCCGTGCCGGCGACCGTGATCGAAGCCCTGCCCAATCGAGTCACGACCCTGAAGACCGCCGAGAGCGATGGCTACCGCGCGGTGCAAGTCACCGTGGGCGCCGCGCCGAGGCCCATCGGCTCCCGAAGCCCGAGGCGGGCCACTTCGCGAAGGCGCAGGTCGAGCCGGGTCAGGGCCTCTGGGAGTTCCGGCTCGCCGCCGACGAGGGCGCGGACCTGAAGCCGGGCGCCGAGATCAAGGTGGACGTCTTCCAGAAGGGCCAGCTCGTCGACGTCGCGGGCGTCACCAAGGGCAAGGGCTACGCGGGCGTGATCAAGCGCCACAATTTCTCGCACCAGTACTTCACGCACGGCAACTCGTTGTCGCACCGCGCCCCGGGCGCGATCGGTCAGCGCCAGACGCCGGGCCGAGTGTTTCCGGGCAAGCGGATGGCGGGCCACCTCGGCAACGAGCGCGCGAGCACGATCAACCTCGAGATCCTTCAGCGTAGACCCCGAGCGCAACGTGCTGCTGATCAAAGGCGCGGTTCCGGGTGCGGAGAACGGCCGCGTGATGCGTGAGCACGGCCGCGAAGGGCCAGCCCGTTGCGCCGAAGATCACGCCGAAGGCCGGCGGGAAGGAAGGCAAGGACGGTAGCCAAGAAGGACGCGGGCAAGAAAGACGCGGCCAAAGGCAAGAAGTGATCGGGACGCGAGAACGGGCGATGAAAGTCCAATTGGTCGACAAGACGGGTTCCAGGTAAGGGCGGAACGCTCCGAGCTTGCGGACACGACGTTCGGCGTCGCGTTCAATGCGCCGCTCGTCCACCAGGTCGTGACGGCTTACCCTCGCCGCTGGCCGCTCTGGCACAAAGGCCCAGAAGAACCGCTCCGATGTGAGCGGCTCGGGCAGAAGCCGTGGAAGCAGAAAGGCACCGGCCGCGCGCGCGTCGGCTCGATCCGCAGCCCGATCTGGGTTGGGGGCGGCCGCACGTTCGCTGCACGCCCGCGCAGCTTTCGAGCAGAAGGTCAATCGCAAGATGTACCGCGGCGCGCTGCGCTCGGTCTTTTCCGAGCTGCTGCGCCGGGATCGCGTCATCGTCGCGGACAGCGTTCTCGGCGTTTTCGGCGCCTAAAGACGAAGGGCTCAAGTCGAAGCTCGACGCGGTCGGCTTCACGCATGGGCTGATCGTCGTCGCGGGGTTCGACGCGAACCTCTGGCTCGCGGCGCGCAACCTGCCGAACGTCTCCGTCGAGGAAGCGCGCTTCGTCGACCCGGTGGCGCTCGTCGGCGCCGAGAAAGTGCTCGCGTCGGCCGCTGCGATGAAGATGATCGAGGAGCGGCTGAAATGAGCAACGCGGCGCACCAAGAGCGATTGACGCAGGTGCTGCTCGGGCCACACGTGTCCGAGAAGGCCACGGCGCTCGCGGACAGCAGTCATCAGGTCGTGTTCAAGGTCCGGAATGACGCGACCAAGGCGGACGTGCGGCGCGCGGTCGAGTTCTTGTTCGAGGTCAAAGTCGAGCGCGTGACGGTTGCGCCGTATGCCCGCGAAGACGAGCGCTTCGGTCAGGGCGACAGGGCAAGCGCGGCGGCTGGAAGAAGGCCTACGTGCGGCTCGCGCCGGGCAGCGACATCAACTTCATGGGCGCCGAGTAGGTCGGCGTAGGGAACGTTCGTGGCACTACGTAAGCTCAGACCGACCTCGCCCGGACAGCGCTTCGTTGTCCGCGTCGTGCGAGACAGAACTTCATAAGGGCGATCCGTATGAGGGTTTGCTCCGCGCCGCTACGGCGGCACGGCGGCCGCAACAACGCGGGCCGCGTCACGGTGCGCCACCAGGGCGGCGGCTCGAAGCGTTACTACCGCCTGATCGATTTCAAGCGCGACAAGGACGGCGTCGCCGGCAAGGTCGTGCGTCATCGAGTACGATCCGAACCGCACGTCGTACCTCGCGCTCGTGCTGTACGCCGACGGTGAGCGCCGCTACATCCTCGCGCCGCGCAACGTGAAGCCCGGCGATCCGATCATGTCGGGCGTCGATGCCGCGATCAAACCCGGTAACGCGCTGCCTCTGAAGAACATCCCGCTCGGCACGCAGGTGCACTGCCTCGAGCTCAAGCCCGGCAAGGGCGCGCAGCTCGCGCGCAGCGCGCCTCGGTGCAGATCGTCGCGCGCGAGGGCGAGTACGTACGGCACGTCTGCGTCAGGCGAGATGCGCAAGGTGCAGTGAATTGCCGCGCGACGGTCGGCGAGCTGGGCGGCGAGGAGCGTAACTCCTGCGCAAGATCGGCAAGGCCGGCGCGCAACGCTGGCGCGGCATTCGGCCGACGGTACGCGGTGTCGCGATGAACCCCGTCGACCATCCGCACGGCGGCGGCGAAGGCAAGTCCGGTCAGGGCAATCCGCATCCGGTCACGCCGTGGGGCTGGAAGACCAAAGGCTACAAGACTCGTCGCAACAAGCGCACCGACTCGATGATCGTGCGCGACCGCCGTCAGAACGCAACGCAAGGAGTCACTAGGAGAGCGAGCTTCAGAGACGTCATGTCACGTTCGATCAAGAAAGGCCCGTTCGTCGACAACCATTTGCTCGCGCAAGGTCGCGAAGGCCGCGGCGACGAACGACCGGCGCCCGATCAAGACCTGCGTCGCGCCGCTCGATGATCGTGCCCGACATGGTCGGCCTGCCGATCGCAATTCATAACGGCCGCCAGCACGTGCCCGTGCTCGTGTCGGAGAGCATGGTCGGCCACAAGCTCGGCGAGTTCGCGATCACACGCACGTTCAAGGGCCACTCCGGCGACCGCAAGACGAAGGAAGCGGCAGCCGCGGCAGCCGGGGCCGGCGGTGGCGGCGGCGCTCGGGCGCGCCAGCCGGTCTGAAGCCGGCGCCGGGCGCTGGGCGAGGGAACATTCGATGGCCCCAGGGAACAATCGATGGAAGTAGCGCGCAAACTCCGCTTCGCGCGCATCTCTGCGCAGAAATGCCGGCTCGTAGCGGATCAGATCCGAGGGCTACCCGTCGCGCAGGCGCTCAAGATCCTCGCGTTCAGCCGCAAGAAGGCCGCGCGGATGGTGCACAAGGTGCTCGAGTCCGCGATAGCGAACGCCGAGCACAACCACGGCGCCGACGCATCGACGATGCTCAAGGTCTCGAACGTGCAGGTCGACGGCGCGGCTCGATTCGCGCGCTATACGGCGCGTGCGAAGGGCCGCGGTGACCGCATCTTGAAGCGCAACAGCCACATCACGCATTCGCGTGGGCGACGGGATAGTCACACTGGGTCAGAAAGTCAATCCGATCGGCATTCGGCTCGGGATCACGACGCGAGTGGTCCTCGAAGTGGTTTGCGACACGCAGACCTTCCCCGGCTATGTCGAGCAGGACCACCGCGTGCGCGAGTTTCTGCAGCAAGAAGCTCACCGGATGCCTCGGTGCAGCCGCATCCAGATCGAGCGCGTCCGCCGAAGAGGCGAACATCGCGATCCATACGGCTCGCCCCGGCATCGTGATCGGTAAGAAGGGCGAGGACATCGAGAAGCTGCGCGTGCCGAGGTGGCGAAGCTGCTCAGGCATGCCGCTGCACGACGTGCGGCTCAACATCGCCGAGATCAGGCAAGCCGGAGCTCGACGCGCAGCTCGTCGCGGAAGGTATCGCGCAGCAGCTCGAACGCCGCGTGCATGTTCCGCCGCGCGATGCGCCGCGCCGTGACGAACACGATGCGCATCGGCGCCGAGGGCATCAAGGTGCGCGTGTCGGGCCGCCTGAACGGCGCCGAGATCGCGCGCTCGGGTGGTACCGCGAGGCCGCGTGCCGCTGCACACGTTCCGCGCCGACATCGACTACTGGCCTCGCCGAGGCGCAGACGACCTACGGCGTGATCGGCGTGAAGGTTTGGGTGTTCACGCGGCGAGGTGCTGAAGGCACCGGCAGCGGTGACGGCGCAGCGGGCGATGGAGGGCGCGGATGGCTGCGCGTCCGCAACAAGAGCGCCCGGCTCGCGCGGCTGAGTAAACGACCATGATGCAGCCAAAGCGAACCAAGTACCAGTTCGAAAGCAGTTCAAGGGCCGCAATCGCGCGGCCTCGCGCAGCGCGGCAGCAGCGTCGCGTTCGGCGAGTACGGCCTGAAGACGACTCGAGCGCGGCGATCTGACGGCGCGCGAGATCGAGGCTGCGCGCCGCGCGATGACGCGCTTACGTGAAGCGCGGCGGCAACATCTGGGATCCGGATCTTTCCGGACAAGCCGATCACGAAGAAGCCGCTCGAGGTTCGCCAGGGCAAGCGGCAAGGGGCAACGTCGAGTATTGCGTCGCGCAAGTGCAGCCAGGCAAGATGCTCTACGAGATGGCGGGCGTCACCGAAGCGGTCGCGCGCGAGGCGTTCGCGCTCGCGTCCGTCGAAGCTGTCGGTCGACACACAGTTCGTTCACGAAGCGGACGGTGTTCGATGAAGGCTGAACAGAGAACAGGGCGCGAAGCTCAGCGACATGTCGGAGGCGCAGCTCGGCAGAGGAGCTGCTCGAGCTGCGCCGCGAGCAGTTCAATCTGCGCATGACGCGGCGCGGCCGGTCAGGGCGCGAAGCCCGACCAGCACGGCAAGGTGCGCAAGTCGATCGCGCGGCATGAAGACGCTGCAGACCGAGCGCCTCAAGGTAAAGAAGTAACCGGGACCAACGGCGGATAGAGGACGAGAACGGATGAGCGCGGATACGAGCGACACTGAGCACCGGCAAGACGACCCGTAGAACGGTCGGCCGGGTCGTGAGCAACAAGATGCAGAAAGAGCGTCACCGTCTCGGTGGAGCGGCTCGTGAAGCACCCGGCGTACGGCAAGTTCATTCGCCGCACGACGAAGATCATGGCGCACGACAGGCAAAGCACGTGCCGCCCGGGCGACACGGTCGCGATCGTCGAATGCCGTCCGATCAGCGAAGCGTAAGTCGTGGAAGGTCGTCGAGGGTGCTCGAGCCGCGTCGCCGGTCGAAGACGGCGGCGGAGGCGTAAGGGGCGGGCGATGATTCAGACACAGACAATGCTCAATGCCGCGGACAACAGCGGCGCCCGCCGCCTGATGTGCATCAGGGTCTTCGGCGGCTCGAAGCGTCGTTACGCACACGATCGGCGACATCATCAAGGTCGACCGTGAAGGACGCGATCCCGCGCGTGGCGCGTCAAGAAGGGCGAGGTTTATCGACGCCGTGGTCGTGCGCACGCAGGCACGGCTGCCGCCGGCGCGACGGCTCGCTGATCCGTTTCGACGGCAACGCCGGCGGTGCTGCTGACCAACAAGCTCGAGCCGATCGGCACCCGCATCTTCGGGCCCGTGACGCGCGAGCTGCGCACGACGCAGTTCATGAAGATCATCTCGCTCGCTCCAGAAGTCCCTATAGAGAGCACGACATGCAACGATTAGGCAAGGCGACGAAGTGATCGTGATCGCGGGCGCGACAAGGCGCCGGCGCGGCAACCGTCACGCGCGTGCTGCGCATGACGGGACAGGTGCTCGTCGAGGGCTTGAACGCGGCGAAGCGGCACCACGAAGCCGAACCCGCAGGCAGGACTGCACGGCGGCATCGTCGAGAAGGAGCGCCCGCTCGATCTCTCCCGAACGTGATGATCTGCAACCGCGAGCGACCAGAAGGGCGATCGCGTCGGTTACAGAAGGCTCGAGGACGACGCAGGGTCCGCTTCTTCAAGTCGAAGGCGGCGAAGTCCTGGATCGATGATATGACCGCAAGACTCCACGAGATCTACAAGAAGAGATCGTCCCGCGGCTCATGTGGAAAAGCTCGGGCTCAAGAATCCGATGGCCGTGCCGCGGGATCAAGAAGATCACGATCAACATGGGCGTCGGCGAGGCGCGTCGCGGACAAGAAGGTCCTGGACGACGCGCTCGGCGATCTCGCCGAATCACCGGCCAGAAGCCGCGTGGCCGACGCGGGCGCGCATCAGTCGGTCGCGAGCTTCAAGGTGCGCGACGGTGCTGGCGATCGGCTGCAAAGGTCACGCTGCGCGGCGCAGCGCATACGAGTTCCTCGACCGTCTGATCAGCGTCGCGATGCCGCGTATCCGCGACTTCCGCGGCGTGAGCGCGCCGCTCGTTCGACGACGCCGCGGCAACTACAACTTGGGCGTGAAGGAACAGATCATTTTCCCGGAGATCACCTACGACTCGGTGGACGCCGTTGCGCGGCATGGACATCGCGATCCACGACGACGGCGCAGGACGGACGACCACGGTCAGCGCGTTGCTCGAAGGCGTTCAGAGTTCCCGCCGAGGAGCGATCGCTAATGGCCACGAAATCGATGGTGATGCGGCAGAAGCACCGCGAGATCGCGGTGAAGAAGTACGCGGAAGAAGCGGGCCGAGCTCAAGGAGCTCATCCGCAACCCGAGGACCCGGGAAGAGGACAAGATCGCGGCGCAGGCGGTGCTCCAGAAGATGCCGCGCGACGCGAATCCGATCCCGGCTGCGCAATCGTTGCGCGCTGACGGGCCGGCCGCACGGCTACTACCGCAAGTTCGGTTTGTCGCGCACGAAGCTGCGCGAAACGATGATGCGCGGCGAGATACCGGGCCTCACGAAGGCGAGCTGGTGAGCCTCGGGCGCGCTTAAGAGAATGCAAGGACTACGCCGATGAGTATGACCGATCCGATCGCCGACATGCTGACCCGCATTCGCAACGGCGCAGACCGCGCGCCAGCCGTCCGTCACGCGTGCCCGGCGTCGAAGCGCAAGCTCGCGATCGCGAAGGTGCTGCGAGGAGGAGGGCTACATCGGGTCTCGGTCAAGGCACGAGAACGTCGACGGCAAGGACATGCTGACGCTCGAGCTCAAGTACTACCAGGACCAGCCGGTCATCGAGCGCCTCCAGCGCGTGAGCCGGCCTGGGCTGCGTGCATCTACAAGCGCGCCGACCAGCTGCCGGTCGTCCAGGGCGGTTTGGGCGTGCGCGATCGTCTCGACGTCGCAGCGGCGTGATGACGAACGCGCAGGCGCGCGCGGAAGGCCACGGCGGCGAAGTGCTCTGCATCGTGCTCTAAACGCCACGATGTCGTAGGCGAGTAACAGGCGCATGTCACGAGTAGCCAAAAGCCCGGTCGAGCTTGCCACAGGGCGTGAGCGCCGAGGTCGCAGGGCAGACGCGTCACGATCAAGGGCGCGAAGGGTGGCCTCGCGCTGAACGTGAACTACCGAGGTCGAGGTCAAAGTCGACGGCTCGGCCGTGAAGGTCGAGGCGCGCTCGCGCAGCGCGTTCGCGCAACGCGCGATCGCGGGCACGACGCGCGCGTTGATCGCGAACATGGTGCACGGGCGTCACCGAAGGGCTTCGAGACGCAAGCTCGAGCTCGTCGGCGTCGGTTATCGCGCCGCCGTGCAGGGCCAGAAGCTGAACCTCACGCTCGGCTTCTCGCATCCGGTCGAGTACCCGATGCCCGAAGGGCATCGCGATCGAGACGCCGAGCCAGACGGAGATCATCGTCAAGGGCATGGACCAGCCAGCAGGTCGGCCAGGTGGCCGCCGAGATGCGCGCATACCGTCCGCCGGAGCCCTACAAGGGCAAAGGCGTCCGTTACTCAGGCGGAGCAAATCGAGCTCAAGGAGGCGAAGAAGAAGTAGTCATGGCGAACGACAAGAAGGCACAGCGCCAGCGCGCGTGCGCGCAGCGCGCGCGCGGATCCGAATCGAGCTCGCCGGCGTCATGCGTCTGTGCGTGCACCGCAGCGCCGCAGCACATCTACGCGCAGATCATCGCACCCGAGGGCAACCGCGTGCTCACGAGCGCGTCGACGCTGCACGAAAGAGGTCCGCGAGGCGCTGAAGGCCACCGGCAACAAGGAAGCCGCCGCGGCCGTCGGCAAAGAGATCGCCGAGCGCGCGCAAGGCAGCAGGGCATCAAGCAGGTCGCGTTCGACCGCTCGGGCTTCAAGTACCACGGTCGCGTGAAGGCGCTCGCCGACGCGGCGCGCGAAGCCGGCCTCGAGTTCTAGTCGAGGCGCTGTAGTCAAGGGCGAACGATGCCAAACGTCGACGAATTTCATAGAGAAGCTCGTCGCGGTGAACCGCGTCGCGAAGGTCGTCAAGGGCGGCCGGCAGTTCGGCTTCACGGCGCTGACCGTGGTCGGCGACGGCGCGGGCCGCGTCGGCTTCGGCTACGGCAAGGCGCGCGAGGTGCCGCTCGCGATCCAGAAGGCGATGCAGGCGGCGCGCAAGAACCTGTCACACGATGCAGCCTGAAGAAGGACACGCTGCAGTACGCAGCTGCGCGGCAGTCACGGCGCGACTCGCGTGTTCATGCAGCCGGCCTCCGACGGCACGGGCGTCATCGCGGGCGGCGCGATGCGCGCGGTGCTCGAGTGCGCGGGCGTGCGCAACGTGCTCGCGAAGAGCTACGGCTCGCGCAACCCGATCAACGTCGTGCGCGCGACGCTCGACGCGCTCTCGAAGATGCGCTCGCCGAGCGCAGATCGCGGCGAAGCGCGGCAGAGACGGTCGAAGAGATTCTCGGTTGAGGTTCAAAGACGTGGCCAAGGCGAAGGGCGACAAGCAACTGCGCGTGACGCTGCTGAAGAGCAGGTTCGGGCGCACTGCCGGGGCACGCGCGAGTGCGCGCAGGGCTTGGGCCTGCGCCGGCGTGCATCAGTCGCGTGCTCGTGAACGACACGCCGGAGAACCGCGGCATGATCGCGCGCGATCGGCTACATGGTCCGCGTCGAGGAGGCTTGAGATGAAGTTGAACGATCTGCAGCCGGCGCGCGGCAGCAAGTTCGAGCACAAGCGGCGTGGCCGCGGCGGTGCGTCGGGGCTCGGCAAGACCGGCGGCCGCGGCGTGAAAGGCCAGCGCGCGCGCGGGCGGCTATCACAAGGTCGGCTTCGAAGGCGGCCAGATGCCGCTGCAACGGCCGTTTGCCGAAGATCGGGTTCGTGTCACCGTCGAAGGGCGCTCACGGCCGAGCTCCGCGTGCACGAGCTCAAGAGCTTCGCGGGCAAAACCGCGGACCTCGCGTCGCTTCAGGCCGCTGCGGCTCGTGAGCAAGCGCGCGGAGCGCTGCCAAGCGTGATCGCCTCGGGCAAGCTCGAGGCGGCCGTGACGGTGAGCGGCCTGCACGGTGACACCGGGCGCGCGCAAGATCATCGAAGCGGCCGGCGGCAAGGTGTCGGAGTAACGCTTAGGTTATGGCGAAGGCAGCTGGCACGACCAATCCGGCATTGCTGCTCGGCGACGCGACGCGTTTTGCCGATCTTCGCCAGCGCCTGCTGTTTTTGCTCGGCGCGCTGATCGTCTATCGCATCGGCACGTTCATCCCGCGTGCCCGGCATCGACCCGGTCGCGCTCGCGCGGTTCTTCGAGCAGCAGTCCGGCACGATCCTGAGCATGTTCAACATGTTCTCGGGCGGCGCGCTGCAGCGGCTGGTCGATCTTCGCGCTCGGCATCATGCCGTACATCTCGGCGTCGATCATTTTGCAGATGGGCACGCACGTGATTCCGGCGCTCGGACAGCTGCGCAAGGAAGGCGAGTCGGGCCGCCGCAAGATCACGCAATACACGCGCTACGGCACCGTGCTGCTGTCGCTGTTCCAGGCCGTCGCGGCCGCGACCGCGCTCAGACGCAGAACGTCGTGCTGAACCCTGGGCTTCGCAGTTCGTTGCTGACCGCCGCGGCCACGCTCGTGACCGGCACGATGTTCCTGATGTGGCTCGGCGAGCAGATCACCGAGCGCGGCATCGGCAACGGCATCTCGATGATCATCCTGTCGAGCATCTTGTCGGGTCTGCCTGCCGCGATCGGCGGCACGCTCGGAGCTCGTGAACAACGGCGGCATGAACCCAGGCGCATGCCGTTCCTGCTCGGCTTGCTCGTGCTCGGTGTCACGGCCTGCGGTCGTGTTCGTGGAGCGCGCAGCGGCGCATCACGGTGAACTACGCGAAGCGCCAGCAGGGCCGGCAGCATGCTACGCGGGCCAGACGACGCCACTTGCCGTTCAAGATCAACATGTCGGGCGTGATCCCGCCGATTTTCGCGTCTGAGCTTGATTCTGTTCCCGGCCACGATCGCGAGCTGGTTCGGCACGAGCGCAGGCCATGCCGCTGGCTGCAGCGGCGTCGCGGCGAGCCTGTCGCCGGGCCAGCCGATCTACATCATGCTGTACGCGTCGCTGATCATGTTCTTCTGCTTCTTCTACACGGCGCTCGTGTTCAATTCGCGCGAGACGGCGGACAACCTCGACGCAAGTCGGGCGCGTTCATCCCGGGCATCCGGCCGGGGCAGCAGACCGCCGAGTACATCGACAAGGTGCTCACGCGGCTCACGTTCTGGGGCGCGCTGTACATCACGATCGTGTGTCTGCTGCCCGAGTTCGCTGATCCTCGAGTTCAACGTGCCGTTCTACGTTCGGCGGCACGTCGCTCCTGATCATGGTCGTCGTGACGATGGACTTCATGGCCCAGCTGCAGGCGCACATGATGACTCACCAATACGAAGGGCTGCTCAAGAAGGCGAACTTGCGCGGCTACGGTAAGACCCCACGCTGAGGGCCCGGTCCTGGAGTTCGAAACGATGAAAGTTAGGGCATCGGTTCGCAAGATTTGTCAGGAAGTGCAAGATCGTCCGGCGCCGCGGCATCGTGCACGTGATTTGCGAGGACCCGCGCCACAAGCAGCGTCAGGGTTGATGAGGCAGAGAGAGACCGTATGGCACGTATCGCGGGCGTCAACATCCCGACCAACAAGCACGTTGGCATCGCGTTGACGCACATTTTCGGCGATCGGCCGCAGCCGTGGGCAGAGCGTCTGCAAGGCGGCGAACGTCGAGCTCGACGACGCAGGTGAAGGACCTCACCGAGGCGGAGATCGCGCGCGTTGCGCGACGTGATCGCGAAGTTCGCGGTCGAGGGCGACCTGCGCCGCGAGACCGCGATGAACATCAAACGGCTGATGGACCTCGGTTGCTACCGCGGCATCCGTCACCGTCGCGGCCTGCCGCTGCGCGGCCAGCGCACGCGCACGAACGCGCGCACGCGCAAGGGCCCGCGCCGGCCTGTTCGGAAGTAATCAGGAGCTTGAAGCATGGCCGAACCACCCATACAACGGCACCCGCAGCGCCGTGCCGCAACACCGGCAGCGGGCGCAGCCGCCGACAGGCACCGCCGCCGCCGAGGCGCTGCGGCAGCACCGAAGGTCGGAAGAAGGTCAAGCGGCAGATTCTCGACGCCGTCGCGCACGTCCATGCGTCGTTCAACAACACGATCATCAGCATCACGGATCGTCAGGGGAACACGTTCGTCGTGGGCGACCGCGGGCAACTGCGGCTTCAAGGGCTCGCGCAAGAGCACGCCGTTCGCCGCGCAGGTCGCCGCCGAGAAGGCCGGCAACGCCGCGAAGGAATACGGCGTGAAGAACCTCGAGGTGCGCGTCAAGGGCCCGGGCCCGGGCGCGAGTCCGCCGTGCGCGCGCTGAACGCGGTGCGGTCTCCGGATCACGCAGATCGAGGACGTCACGCCGATCCCGCACAACGGCTGCCGGCCGCCTAAGAAGCGGCGAGTCTAGCGGAACGAAGTCATGGCTCGATACAGAGGCCCCACCTGCAAGCTGGCCCGCCGCGAGGGCACCGGACCTCTTCCTGAAGAGCGGCTGAAGCCGCTCGAGTCGAAGTGCAAGCTCGAAGTGCCGCCCGGCGGCATGCACGGGCGAACGCCGCGCAGCGCTGTCCGACTACGGCGTGCAGCTGCGCGAGAAGCAGAAGCTGCGCCGCATGTACGGCGTGCTCGAGCGGCAGTTCCGCGGCGTATTACCAAGAAGGCCGTCGAAGGTCAAAGGCTCGACCGGCGAGAACCTGCTCCGGATGCTCGAGGCGCGGCTCGACAACGTCGTGTACCGCATGGGCTTTGCGTCGACGCGCGCCGAGGCTCGCCAGCTCGTCGGCCATCGCGGCATCACGGTGAACGGCGAGCATCGTCAACATCCCGTCGTACCAGCTGCAAGGCCGGCGACACGATCGCGGTTGCGCGAGCAGCGCCAAGGAGCAGCTGCGCATCAAGTCCGGCGCTGTCGATCGCGAGCCAAGTCGGCTTCCCGGAGTGGGTCGAGGTCGACGACAAGAAGTATGCAGGGCATGTCTGAAGCGCCTGCCCGAGCGCGACGACGATCCTGCCGGACATCAACGAGAATCTGCGTCGTCGAGCTTGTACTCAAGTAATCGCGTCTAGGCGGATCACAACCTCAGATGGTGAGCTACATGCAGCAACCGTTGGAATTCCTGCAGGCCGCGAGCCGTCAAGGTACCACCGCTCGGCGCCAATCGCGCGACGCGTCACGGTCGAGCCGTTCGAGCGCGGCTTCGGTCATACGCTCGGCAACGCGCTGCGGCGCGTGCTGCTGTCGTCGATGCCCGGCAGCCGCGATCGTCGAGGCCGAGATCGACGGGCGTGCTGCACGAGTACACGAGCATCGAGGGCGTGCAGGAGGACGTCGTCGACATCCTGCTGAACTTGAAGTCGGTCGCGATCCGCATGCACTGCGCGCGACGAAGTCCGAGCTGCGCGCTGTCGAAGAAGGGCCCGGGCCCGGTGCGCGCCGGCGACATCGTCAGTCGACCACGACGTCGAGATCGTGAACCCCGACCTCGTGATCGCGAACCTCACGAAGGCCGGCGAGCTCAGCGCGACGTTCTCAAGGTCGTGCGCGGCCGCGGCTATCGCCCGGCCGGCGCAGCGCCACGCGTTCGAGGAGCAGACGCGCCCGATCGGCCGCCTGCAGCTCGACGCGTCGTTCAGCCCGATCCGCCGCGTCACGTACACGCGTCGAGCGCGCGCGCGTCGAGCAGCGCACCGACCTCGACAAGCTGATCATCGACATCGAGACCAACGGCACGATCGACGCCGAAGAGGCCATCCGCCGCGCCGGCTCGATCCTCAAGAACCAGCTCGTCGGTGTTCGTCGATCTGCAGGGCGAGGACGAGATCGGCGTTCGGCCGCGCCGAGACGCAGGTCGATCCGATCCTGCTGCGCCCGGTCGACGAGCTCGAGCTCACGGTGCGCTCGGCGCAACTGCCTGAAGGCCGAGAACATCAACTACATCGGCGACCTCGTGCAGCGCACGGAAGTCGAGCTGCTGCGCACGCCGAACCTCGGCAAGAAGTCGCTGACCGAGATCAAGGAAGTGCTCGAGCAGCACGGGCTCGCGCTCGGCATGCGGCTCGACAACTGGCCGCCCGCCGGGCCTGCAAGCGCGACGACGAGCCGCGACGTCCTCTGATAGCGAAGCCGGCAGATGCGTGTAGCGATTGTCACGGCTGATCGGCGGCAGCTGAGCCGCAACACGCCGCATCGCTGGGCGATGCTGCGCAACATGGCGGCGTCGCTGCTGCGGCACGAGACGATCCGCACGACCGTGCCGAAGGCGAAGGAGCTGCGTCGCGTACGTCGAGCCGCTGATCACGCTCGGCAAAGAGCGACAGCGATCGCCAACCGCCGTCGCGCGTTCCGCGCAGCTGCGCGATGCCGAGATCGTCGACAAGCTGTTCGGCGAGCTCGGCCCGCGCTTCAAGACGCGCCCGGGCGGCTACACGCGCATCCTGCACATGGCGAACCGCGCCGGTGACGCCGCGCCGATGGCGCTGATGGCGCTGGTCGATCGCGCCGGGCCGTCGAGGCGTGCCGCCGACGAGGGCGAAAGAAGCGCAAGCGCCGCGCAAGAAGAAGGCCGCGCCGGCTGCCGAAGCTGCCGCGGCTGCGGAGAAGAAGCCGCGCACGCCCCGCAAGAAAAAGGCTTTCTGCCGCCGCGGGTTAACGCCCGCGCCGCTGCCACCGGTCGCGTCTCAATTCGATCGATCGCGTCACCAGCAAAAAGAAGCTGACCCCGTGTCCGGCTTCTTTTTGTGGCCGGTGCCCTATCGTCCGGGCGTAGCCAGCCCCCCAATACGCAGTCATCGGATGGAGCGAAACCAATGAGCCTGATCAAGGAATTCATGAATTTGCCATGAAGGCAAAGCGTGCTCGACATGGCGGTGGGCGTCGATCGGTGGCGCTCGGCAAGATCGTCTCGTCGCTGGTGGCTGACGTCATCACGCCCGCCATCGGCAAGGCCATGGGCGGCGTCAACTTCGCTGACCTGCAGGTCCCTGGCACCGATCCTGCCGGCGCCCTGATCCTGCATTATACGGCATGTTCCTGCAGAACATTTTCGATCATCATCATTGCGGCCGCGATCTTCATGGCAATCAAGATCAACAGGTCATTAAGGCGCGCGCTGCCGGCGCCCGTCGTCGTGGTTGAACCGCCGGCCGACGCTGCATTGCTGCCGAAATTCGCGACCTGCTGAAACAGCAGCGCTGAGCGGCCGCCCGCGGTAAGCCACCGCGGCAAGACGGCTAACCCGGCACGCTAACCTGGCGCCGTATTGGCACGCTAACCCCGCGCCGAATCAATACGGCTAACCCAGCGCGGCAATGCATCCCGCGTGAGATTTCGGGGTCGACGTCGCCGTGCAACGACGTCGTCCTCGACGCGGATGCCGCCATACGGCCGCAAACGCCGCACCGCCTCCCAGTCGATGCTGGCCCAGTTCACCGCGCCGCGCCCGGAGCCGAGCAGCAAGTCGATGAAGTAGAGCCCGGGTTCGATGGTCACGACGTAACCAGGCTCGAGCCGGCGGGTGAGCCGCAGGCCGGGCATCGGCAGGCCGCGGAATCTCCTCTCGACCGGACTCGTCGCGCGCGTGCCCCGCCACGTCGTGCACTTGCAGCCCGAGCAGGTGCCGATGCCGTGCGGAAAGAAAATGCTGAGACGCCCGAGGCGACCGCGCGCTCGGTATCATTAGAAGCCAACGATCACGCCGCTGCGGCAGAGCAGATCGGCGATCAACCGGTGGGCTCCTCGAGGTGCACGTCGCGATAATGCGACCGGGCTGCACGGATGCACACAGCTGCAACTGCAGCGCATCCATCTCGCCGAGCAAAGTTCGAGAAACTGTGCGTCGACACCCGTGCGAGCTGCGTGCGTACGAGTGATGTCGCTCGCGTAGCCACGGAACTGCGCCCCGGCATCGATCAGGAAGCTGGGTCGCGGTACGGCCCCGGCGGCGTCCCAGCGTCGTGTAATGCAGCACCGCGGCGCCAGTACCGAACGCAACGATGTTGCCGTACGGCAACTCCTGTTCGCGCAAGTCGATGGCGGAGCAATAGGCCCGGCGCACTTCGGAATCTGAGGCGCCGGCATGATAAGCGGCGGCGGCAGCCACGTGCCCACGCGCGCCGAGTGTCGACGCGTGGCGCAGGCACGCGAGTTCATAGGGCGTCTTTGCGGCGCGATGGTAATGCAGGTGAAAGCGAGGAGGCTGGCCGGATTGATGGCGCCGAATTGCCACTGGCAAACCATCGGGCATTGGCCTGATGAACGCCAGGCTGCCGGCCGCCTGTACCGAGCAGGCGGTCGCGGGCCTTACTCGGGCTCGCGGATCACGTCGATCTCCGAATTCACGTGTCCAGGTCTGGTCGGAATCTCCGGCGGCTTGTGCCAATAGTCGGCGGCTGGTGGAAGATCAGTTGCGGGCGCTTCGCCCGGCACGTAGCGGACGAAACAATCGGCGCCTCCAGCGCCGGCGCCCAATACAGGAAATGTGGATTCGCCCCTGAAAGGCGGACCGTGGTCGTCGAGGAAACTATACTGGCGCGTCCGAGTAAACGACAAGGCCGTCGTAGCCGTCGCGCTCCAACGCGGTATCGGCAAGACGCCGTACGTGCGCCATGTGCTCGGGAAACATCAAGTCGATGGCTGCGGTCATGGCTGGTGCTCGTCCCGGTAGGATCTCGGCCCCGCGCGGCACCGCGGCGGTATCCGGGTTCGTCTTGCCCAAGCTGGTGGTCGAAGGCACCTGTTGCTCCAGGCCTTAGTGGTTGAAAGCACCTACATGGTTTGGCATGGAGGATCGCGGCTTCCTGTGCGCCAGACGGGAGACGGTTTTTCACCGTTCTGTCGGCGGCATCGTCGCCCTAAAATTCGCTCGCCTCGCGCAACGGGGTAGGAGCCGGCACGAGGCCGGGGTCTGCCGGATGCCCGAGACTCATCCACCGCATGCCACAGCTTCGGTACCGGGGTACCTACCATGAACGCGAAAATCGCACTCCGCCGCCGCCGCTTGCCGCCCCGCACTCTGCTGGCACCGCACGCCAAGAAAGAAGAAGCTGCCCGTCGAGAGCGCCGCAGGACGCCGCTGCTGACAGCCGCTGCTGCCGCCGACACCGCCACGCCGATGCTGCTGGCGACGCCGTGCGGAGAGCCGCTGGTGACGCCGCCACCGCCGCCGGCCCGACGCTGGCGACAGCCGCCGTCGACAGCTATCGACAAACGCCGCCTGCTGCCGCTGCTGTAACCGCTGCCGCTGCTGACGCTGCTGCCTGCTCCGACCGACGCCGCTGCGCCGGCCGAAGAGACCAAGTGATTGAGCCTCTCGGCCCGCCATGGCCGAATGGGCTGTAGGAACAGGTGGAGCGGATCCCGGCACGGGGTCCGCTCCATTTTCTGAGTAAAGAGACCAGCCCCGACCCCGATCCGGTGATCGATCTGCTGCCGGCAGGAGGCTGGTCGCGCAGTGAACGGCGTAACGGTACGTTGACGCTGCCTGCAGCATCAGAAGCCCGACCGCGAATGGATTCGTTCGGTCTACCCTGACTATCTCGCCGAGACTCTCCGGCCTCCAAGACCGGCCTGTTCCCGGTGCAGCGCCGAAGATGGAGCGATCGGGAGAATGAATTCCCTCGCTGGATGGTTCGCCGACGGCGCGGCACATCCGTTCGTGATCATGCAAAGTCGGGCCATCGTGCCCGCGGTTGTGCACACGTCGTACGGCTACGGCATGGGCATTTCCGCTACTCGACGACGGTCGATTTTCGCGTGGCCGAGTTCTTCATCCGTCAGCTTGAGGCGCGACGCCATACAGGTGTCAGCGGAGCCATTTTTGCATGCAGCCATGCTGCCTGTTCAACCGACTTCAGCTGCCGGCAAGCCGGGAAGTGCTCGGGGACGAGCACAATCAAGCGGCGCTGCAGTTTCTGGCGCGCGTAGCATCATTCACCACGGCAGACCGGGCGGCCGTCTTTGCCGAGACGCGGGGCGGGCGGCGAAGTGCCGCTCACCATCGGTTTTCGCACCGAATCCCGCTGGCCGAAATCGTTCAGCGGCGGCACCTGAACGACTTTTCAGCGCGCCAGCACGCGCGCAGAGGTAGCGACCGGTAAGGCGAGGCCGGCACTGCAGCGATCATCTTCCGGCGTGCCTCTGCGCCACGACCGTGCCGCCGCCGCGCGCCGCCTTCCGGGCCCGAGGTCGATCGACCCAGTCCGCGGTCTTGATCACGTCGAGGTTGTGCTCGATCACGACGATCGTGTTGCCCTCGTCGCGCAGCCGGTGCAGCACGCCGAGCAGCTGCTCGATGTCGTGGAAGTGCAGGCCGGTGGTCGGCTCGTCGAGGATGTACAGCGTGCGCCCGGTCGGCGCGCTTGGCGCAGCTCGCGCGCGAGCTTCACGCGCTGCGCCTCGCCGCCCGAGAGCGTCGTCGCGTTCTGGCCGAGCCGCACGTACGACAGGCCCGACGTCGAGCAGCGTCTGCAGCTTGCGACTGCAGCGCCGGCACGCTGCGGAAGAACATCGCGCGCGTCCTCGACCGTCATCTCGAGCACTTCGTGGATGTTGCGTGCCCTTGTAGCGGATCTCGAGCGTCTCGCGGTTGTAACGCATGCCGCGGCAGGCATCGCAGGTCACGTACGCGTCCGGCAGGAAGTGCATCTCGACGCGGATCACGCCGTCGCCCTCGCAGGCCTCGCAGCGTCCGCCGCGCACGTTGAAGCTGAAGCGGCCCGGGTCGTAGCCGCGCGCACGGGCCTCGGGCACCTCGGCGAACAGCTCGCGGATCGGGCCTGAACATGCCCGTGTAGGTGGCCGGGTTCGAGCGCGGCGTGCGGCCGATCGGGCTCTGGTCGATGTCGATCACGCGGTCGATCTGCTCGAGCCCGTCGACTGCCTTGCACGGGCGCCGGCGTCGCCGCGACGGTTCCTGCAGTTGACGCCGCGCGTGCCGGTAGAGCGTGTCGATCACCAGCGTCGATTTGCCCGAGCCCGACACGCCGGTCACGCAGGTCATCGAGGCCCGAGCGGGAATCTCGCGGTGACGTCCTGCAGGTTGTTGCCGCGTCGCCTCGACGATCGCGAGCGATCGCGTCCGGGCTGCACGGGCGTCGCGCGGCGCTGCGGCACCGCGATGCTGCGGCGGCCGCTCAGGTACTGACCGGTCAGCGAATTCGGCGGCGCGTTCGCGATCGTCGTCGGGCGTGCCCTGCGCGACGATCGTCGCCGCCGTGCAACGCCGGCGCCCGGGCCCGAGGTCGACGACGTGATCGGCCTGGCGGATCGCGTCCTCGTCGTGCTCGACGACGAGCACGGTGTTGCCGAGGTCGCGCAGGCGCATCGAGCGTGTCGAGCAGCCGCTGGTTGTCGCGCTGGTGCAGCCCGATCGACGGCTCGTCGAGGATGTACATCACGCCGACGAGACCCGAGCCGATCTGGCTCGCGAGGCGGATGCGCTGCGCCTCGCCGCCCGACAGCGTCTCGGCGCTGCGATCGAGCGAGAGGTAATCGAGTCCGACGTCGCTCAGGAACGTCAGGCGATCGGCGACCTCGCGCACGATGCGCGCTGGCGATCTCGCCGCGCCAGCCCTCGAGCATGAGCTCGCGCGAAGAACCGGCGCGCGTCGGCGATCGACAGCGCCGCGATCTGCGGCAGCGATGCCGGCCCGCCGACGAACACGTTGCGCGCGGCGCGGTTCAAGCCGGCTGCCGCGGCAATCGACGCACGGGCGCGTGCCGCGGTACTGCGCGAGTTCCTCGCGCACGGTCGCGCGATTCGGTCTCGCGGTAAGCGCCGCTCGAGGTTCGGCAGGATGCCTTCCAGGCGTGCGTGCAGCGGTGACGGCGCCGTGCGCGTCGAAGTAGCGGAACTGCGATCTTCTCGTCGCCGCTGCCCACAGCAGCACGTGTGCCGCACGGCTTCCGGGCAGCTCGTTCCACGGCGCCTCGATGTCGAAGCGGAAGTGCCGCGCGAGCGACTGGATCAGCTGGAAGTAGTAGGCGTTGCGGCGGTCCCAGCCGCGGATGGCGCCGCCGGCGAGCGACAGGCCCGGGTTGACGACCACGCGCGCGGGGTCGAAGATACTCCTGCACGCCGAGGCCGCCGCAGGTGCCGCAGGCGCCGTTCGGGTTGTTGAACGAGAAGAGCCGCGGCTCGAGCCCGGTCAGGCTGTAGCCGCAGACCGTGCAGGCATAGCGGTTCGAGAACACGAGCGGCTCGCGCTCGGGCTCGTCGTGGAACGCCGACGCGCGCGACGTGCCCTGCGCGAGCGCGAGCGCGGTCTCGAACGATTCGGCGAGACGCTGCGCCGCGTCGGGCCGCACGCTTCAGTCGGTCGACGACGGCGTCGATCGAGTGCCGCCGGCGCGGGTCGAGCTGTCGGCCGCTCGTCGAGCTCGACCAGCTTGCCGTCGACCATCGCGCGCACGAAGACCCTGGCTGCGCAGCTGCTCGAGCACCTCCGACGTGCTCGCCCTTGCGATCCTGCACGACCGGTGCGAGCAGCAGAACGCACGTGCCTTCGGGCAGCGCAAGCACCTGATCGACCATCTGGCTGACCGACTGGGCCGCCAGCTCCTGGCCGTGATCGGGACAGCGCGGCACGCCGGCGCGCGCATAGAGCACGCGCAGGTAGTCGTAGATCTCGGTGACCGTGCCGACCGTCGAGCGCGGGTTGTGCGACGTCGCCTTCTGCTCGATCGCGATCGCCGGCGACAGGCCCTCGATGTGGTCGACGTCGGGCTTCTCCATCGACCGACAGGAACTGCCGCGCGTAGGCGGACAGCGACTCGACGTAGCGGCGCTGGCCCTCGGCGTAGATCGTGTCGAACGCGAGCGACGACTTGCCGGACCCGGACAGGCCCGGTGATCACGATCAGCCGGTCGCGCGGCAGGTCGAGGTCGATGCCCCTGCAGGTTGTGGGTGCCGGGCACCGCGGATGCGTATGACGTCCATGCTGTCGAGCTATCGGTCGATCAGGTCCGCCCGCAGGCAGCCTGGCTAATATAGGCGGCGGCGGCCCCGCGCCGAGGGCAAAACCCATCCAGGCCGCGCTCGCGGCGCTGCCCCTGCCTGGGCCGTGCGGCAGGGAGCCATGCGGTCGGCGAAGTTCGACCACATTGGACGTAAGCCGCTGATTACCCTGGGCCTATTACGGTCGTTGCGGGGACTGCGCGCACGGCGGGGGCCAAATGCCTCGGGGTGAACCCGGGCTGGGCTTGCGTTTTCGTACGGCTACGACCTGGTGCCGCGTAAATCGCGCACTTTCCAAGTCAAATCGCGCACTTTCCAGAAGCGGACACATTCAATGGCACGCGGCGTCAACGGAAGTCATCCTCGACGTGGGCAATCTCGGCCGAGGATCCCGGAGACGCGCCACATGCCGATACGGCAAGGCGGTCACCAATTTTCGCGATCGCCTACAACGCCGGAAAGCTGGAAGGACAAGCAAACCGGCGAGCAGCAGCGAGCGCACGGAGTGGCACAACATCGTCGATGTTCGACCGCCTCGCCGAGATCGCGGCCGAGTACCTGCGCAAGGGCTCGCAGGTCTACGTCGAAGGCAAGCTCCGCACGCGCAAGTGGCAGGACAAGGAAGGCAAGCGACCGCTGGACGACCGAGATCGTCGCCGACGAGATGCAGATGCTCGGCGGCAGCGCGCGCTGCGGGCGTGGTGCCGGTGCCGGTGCTGCGGGTGGGGCGCCAGGCCGAATCGCGCGGTGCGGAGCGCACCGCGGCGCCGGCGGCCGGTGGCGATCGCGCGGCACCGGCTGGCGGTGGCGACGAAGCCCCTCTCGACGACGATATTCCGATTCTGACGCATGCTGGGCGGCGGGGCCTCCGGCCGCGCAGCGCCGTCGGCCAGAATCAGCCGGCGGTCCCGGGCTTCCGGTCGGCGGTGCGCCCTAGGTGCCGCTAGCGGCGGGCGGCGTGTGCCTTCTTCATGTTCTCGAAATTCCGCTGGTTGGCTCTCCGCGACGGCACGCCACTCTTTGCTCCGTGGGGCAGGTCTTGTCTTTCCGCAGGTGCGCCGAGCTTCATCGTCTCTGCGGCGAGCACGGGAGTCTTTTTGCCACCGTTCTCGTTCAACGATCTGGTAGCCGAGCTTCTGCTGCCATGCGTCTGAGACTCGTGGCCTCCGGCTGCTCGGTCTCCGCCAGACGGTCGCAGGTTCGTGGTTCCGGGCGCTGCGGCGCTGGGGTTAACTGGGTTGGCTGGGCTGGGAAGCGCAGCCGGCCGCCAGGTCAACGTCGCGAGAATCGGGAGAGAAGCGCATGGACGGCTCCGCAGGTTACAAGTCGTTGCAAAGCTCCAGTCCAATATAATCGAAGCGGCGGCCCGAACGAATAGGCCGTGGCGACCAATCACCCTCCATGCGCCCGCGTTTTGCCCCGGGAAAGACCTTACGGCTGCCAGATGAACGAGTACGACTCCGCCCGGATGGCGGACGTGCTGCGCGCGTCGGCAGGCTACGAGCCGACCGACGATCCGCCGAGGCGCGACCTGCTGCTGCTCAACACCTGCTCGGTGCGCGAAAGGCGCAGGAGAAGGTCTTCTCGCAGCTCGGCCGCTGGCGCGAGCTGCAAGAACGCGACGGCCCGAGCGTGATCATCGGCGTCGGCGGCTGCGTCGCGAGCCAGGAGGGCGAGGGCATCACCGAGCGCGCGCCGTTCGTCGACCTCGTGTTCGGCCCGCAGACGCTGCACCGCCTGCCGGACATGATCGCGCGAGCTGCGCGCCGATGGTACGCTCGGTCGTCGACGTGCAGCTTCCCGGAGATCGAGAAGTTCGACCGGCTGCCCGAGCCGCAGGCCGCGAGGCGCGACGCGCGTTCGTCTCGATCATGGAAGGCTGCAGCAAGTACTGCACGCTTCTGCGTCGTGCCGTACACGCGCGGCGAGGAAGTCAGCCGGCCGCTCGAGCGAGGTGCTCGCCGAGGTGCGCGCAGCTCGCCGCGCAGGGCGTGCAGCGAGATCACGCTGCTCGGCCAGAACGTCAATGCCTATCGCGGCACGACTGGCCGGCGGCGGCCACGCCGACCTCGCGGCGCTGATCTACTTCGTCGCCGAGGTGCCCGGGATCGAGCGCATCCGCTTCACGACCTCGCATCCGGTCGAGTTCCGCGACAGCCTGATCGAGGCGTTATCGCGACGTGCCGAAGCTCGCGAACTTCCTGCACCTGCCGGTGCAGAGCGGCTCGGACCGCGTGCTCGCGCTGATGAAGCGCGGCCACACCGTGCTCGAGTACAAGCAGAAGCTCGCGCAAGCTGCGCGACGTCCGACGCCGGACATCAGCCTGTCGACTGACCTCATCGTCGGCTTTCCCGGCGAGACGGAACAGCGACTTCGAGGCTACGCTGGACTCTGTCGCGGACGTTGGCTTCGACCAGAGCTTACAGCTTTCATCTACAGCCGCCGTCCCGGCACGCCCGCTGCCGCCTTGCCCGGACGACGTCACGCACGACTGACGAAGCAGCAGCGGCTCGAGCGGCTGCAGGCGCTGACTCGAACGAGCAGACGCGCGCGATCAGCCGGTGCGATGGTCGGCACCGTGCAGCGCGTGCTTGTCGAGCGTCCAGGCACGACGCGACGACGCGCCAGCTGGCCGGGCCGCACCGGAAATAACCGCTGGGTCAACTTCGACGGACCGTCGACGCTCGTTCGACCGCTTCGTCGGACGTCGATCGATCACCGAGGCGATGCCCGAATTCGCTGCGTGGCCGGCTCGTCGAGCGCGGGGCGGAGCGTCGCTTGAACGATCCCGGCGAAGCTGCGCGAGATTCGCTCGCGGCAGGCCGGACAACGACCGGCTCGCCAACTTCGCCGGTCCGATGGAGCAGAACCTGCGGCACGTCGAGGAGCGCCTCGGCGTCGACGTGCGCCGGCGCGGCGCATCGGCTGCAGGTGCTCGGCCCGCCGGAGCCGCTGGCGAACGCGCCGAGGCCGTGCTGCGGCGCATGTTCGAGCTGTCGGCGAGCGAGGCGCTGACGCCCGACCGCGTGCACCTGTGCGTCCAGGAATTCGGCTTCCCGCAGCCGACGCGCGCGGCGACCGGTCGCGCGCGCGCCTGGGCACGCGGTGACGGTCGTCGTGCACACGCAGCGCGGCGGCGATCCGCGGGCGCGGCCCGAACCAGCGCCAGTACCTGCGAACAGATCCGCACGCAGCGACCTCACGTTCGGCATCGGGCCCGCCGGCACAGGCAAGACCTATCTCGCGGTCGCGCAGCGCCGTCGAGGCGCTGCAGGCCGGTCGCGTGCGGCGCATCGTGCTCGTGCGGCCGGCGGTGGAGGCGGGCGAGCGGCTCGGCTTCCTGCCCGGCGACATGGCGCAGAAGGTCGATCCGTACCTGCGGCCGATGTACGACGCGCTCTACGAGATGCTGGGCTTCGACGCGCGTCGCGCGGCTCATCGAGCGGCAGGTCATCGAGGTCGCGCCGCTCGCGTTCATGCGCGGCCGCTCGCTCAACGATTCGTTCATCATCCTCGACGAGGCGCAGAACACGACGCGCCGAGCAGATGAAGATGTTCCTCACGCGGCATCGGCTTCGGCTCGAAGGCGGTCGTGACGGGCGACATCACGCAGATCGACCTGCCGCGCGCAGCAGCGCTCGGGACTCAAGCACGTCATCGACGTGCTGCGCGATGTCGAAGGCGTGGCGTTCACGTTCTTCAGCGCCCGCGACGTCGTGCGTCATCCGCTCGTGCAGCGCATCGTGCTAGGCCTACGAGCGCGACACCGACGCGACGGAGGCGCGGAGTGACGGCAGCCGCCTGCAGGCGCCGCGGCTGCGCAGCTCGCAGTCGAGACTGCAGTTCGCGACGCGCCGTCCTGGTGCCAGGCTGACACGCTGCGCGCTGGGCGCGGTCGGCGCTGGCCGCGGCGCCTGCCAATCGGCAGCAGGCGCCGAGGTCGCGCGCGACCGCCGGACCGGCCATCGGTCTGCATCCGCGTCGTCGGCACGGCCGAGAGCCAGCGCCTCGAACCTGCACGTATCCGCGGCAAGGACCGGCCGACCAACGTGCTGTCGTTCCCGGCGTCCGCCGCGGAGCGGGCTCGGACCGGCGCGCTCGGCGACCTCGTGATCTGCGCGCCGGTCGTGGCCCGCGAAGCGCGCGAGCAAGGCAAGCCGCTCGCGGCGCACTGGGCGCACATGGTCGTGCACGGCACGCTGCACCTGCTCGGCTACGACCACGGTCGAGGCGCGCGACGCGCGGCGCATGGAGCAGCCTCGAAGTGGAAATCCTGCAGCGGTTTCGGGTATCAGGATCCGTATCTCGAGGCCGGAACCGCCGCGCATGAGTGACGAGCGATCCGGGTCCGGCGGGCGCAGGCTGGCTGCGGCGCCTCGTCGGAATCGCTGTCCGGCGAGCCTCGCGACCTCGAGCAGCTCGACGGACGTGCTGGCGGACGCGAGGAGCGCGGCCTGATCGATGCCGACGTGCTGTCGCATGCTCGAGGGCGTGCTCGCAGGTCGTCCGAGATCCAGGTGCGCGACGTCGATGGTGCCGCGCTCGCAGATGGTCGTCGTGCAGCGCGACGATCCGCCGGAGACGATCCTGCCGGTCGTGATCGAGATCGGGTCACTCGCGGTTTCCCGGTCGTCGGCGAGGATCGCGACGAGGTCGTCGGCATCCTGCTCGCGAAGGACCTGCTGCGGTACTTCGCCGAAGACGCGGCGACGCCGATTTCGACATCCAGCGAATGCGCTGCGGCCGGCGGTGTTCATTCCCGAGAGCAAGCGCCTCAACGTGCTGCTCAAGGAATTCCGCGTCAGCGCACAACCACATGGCGATCGTCGTCGACGAGTACGGCGGCGTGTCGGGGCTGCTCACGATCGAGGACGTGCTCGGAGCAGATCGTCGGCGACATCGGCGACGAGTACGACGTCGACGAGGCCGAGGGCATCCGCAAGGAGGGCGAGCGCACGTTCGCGGTGCCGGCGCTGACGCGCATCGACGAGTTCAACGACGTGTTCGGCACGCGCTTCTCCGACGAGGAATTCGACACGATCGGCGGACTCGTGCTGCACGAGCTGGGCCGCATGCCGCGGCGCGGCGAGGCGATCGAGATCGGCGGTCTCGAGCTCAAGGTCTAGCGTGCCGACCGGCGCCGCATCGACACGCTGCGCGTGACGACGCCGCGCGACTTCGAGCTGAAGGCCGAAGTAGGTGACCGAGCTTGCCGCGCTCTGCTCGATCCGGCGCTCGGGATCGTGGCCGTGGCTGGCGCCGGTGCGGCGCACTGCTGGCGCCGGCGTTTGCGCCGGTCGATCTGTTCCCGCTGGCGATCCTGCGCCCGCGCGCAGCGCTGTTCCTGCCTGTGGCACGGACGCACGCCGCGCGGAAGCCGCATGGCGCGGTTTCCTGTTCACCGGCCGGCACGTTCGCTGGCCGGCACGTACTGGATCTATCACAGCGTGCACACGATCGGCGGGCGCGCCGCTCGTGGATCGACGCTGTTCCTGATCGTCGGCGATGGTCGCGATCCTGGCGTCCTACGCGCCGCGTTCGGCTACGTCGCTGCAGCGCTGGGGTCCGACGCGCGGGCTTGCTGCGCTGGCTGGTCGCTGTTGCCGGCGCGGCTGGACGCTCGGTCGAGTGGCTTCGCGGCTGGGTGCTGAGCGGCTTTCCATGGCTTGCGCTCGGTTACAGCCAGCTGCGACGCCGCTGCGCGGGTATGCGCCGCTGATCGGCGTGTACGCGGCGTCAGCCAGCAGGTCGCGTCGAGCGGCGGAGCGCTGGTGGCAGCTGGTGCTCGGCCGCCGCGCGGATCGGATCGCAGCCGCGCGTTGCTGAGCGTGCTGTCGGAGCGCGGGCCATCTGCTGGCGCGAAACGAATGGACGCAACCGGCGGAAGTCCGCTCAGCGTCGCGCTCGTGCAAGGTGCCGTGCCGCAGTCGATGAAGTGGGTCGAAGGCCAGCGCGAAGCGCACCGATACCGGCTCGTGTGCTGGACTCACGCAGCCGCATCTCGGTGCCCGGATCATCGTGTGGCCCGGAGTCGGCGATTCCGGCGCTCGCAAGCGATACGTCCGTACCTGCATCGGAGTCGTCGGCGCTGCGATCGCCGAGCGAGGATCGTCGTTGGTGACAGGTCTCCTGCGGCGCGGATCCGCTCACGGGCTGCTTCATTACAATTCATCGTCGCGCTGATCGCCAGCCGACCGGAGCAGTGGTACGACAAGAGCCGCCCTCGTGCCGTTCGGCGAATTCTTTCCAGTGCCGGCCGCAGTGCGTGAGTGGCTGAAACTCATGAACCTGCCGTACTCCGGATTTCGCGCCCGGCCCGAAGATCAGCGGCCGCTGCGAGCTGCGGGCCAGTCGCTCGCGCCGACGGTCTGCTACGAAGATGCGTACGGCTCCGAACAGTTACGACTCGCGCGCCACTCGACGCTGCTGGTAAACGTCACGAACGACGCGTGGTTCGGCGATTCGACCGCGCCACATCAGCACCTCGACATCAGTCGCGATGCGGGCGCTCGAAAGCGGCCGCGCGGTGTTGCGCGCGACCGAATGACTGGCGTGA
>ERZ1370068.7969-contig-6856_pt1 | contig 55921 bp, 71 predicted proteins | sample MGYA00561227_ERZ1370068 | MGnify/ENA primary metagenome ERZ1370068 (study PRJEB38410, sample SAMEA6850437) | metagenome | study: Metagenomic assessment of the ecological functions of the soil: analysis of the soil microbiota associated with the... | reverse complement strand
ATACGTGCGCCTTTTCGTTCAGTTTACGTATTGCTAGGATCGGCGTCATGCTTTCTTTGGATACCCCCACCCACGGCGACCAGAGTTTCTGGCAACCAGAGTTTCTCGACGGCCCAGATCGGGCTGCACCAACTGCGCCAACTGCCGATCCCCCATTGGGCCATCCCGAGCTGCGACCAATTTCACGGTAGCCGGAACTGCAGGTGCGGAAATCTCCGGGTTGGCGACACCACTTTGCCTGAAAGCGGGTACGAATGGAGTCTTACGCGGCATATCGGACACGTTTCTTTTTTATTAAAGTGATATCAATGAGTTAATAAACATGCTTTCCAGCACCTACAACATCCACTACGGCGTCGGCGCCGACGGCGAGTACGACACGCCGCGCATCGCCGATGCTGGCTGCAGCCGACATCGCCTGCCTGCAGGAGGTCGTGCGCGGCTGGCCGCAGAACGGCTACGCCGACCAGACGGCGCGGAGATCGGCCGGCGGCTCAACCGCTATTTCCGCTTCCATGGCGCGATGGAGGCCGATGCCAGCACGGTCGATGCCGACGGCTGGATCACCAACCGCCGGCCGCAGCTTCGGCAACGCCATCGTCTCGCGCTGGCCGATCGCCTGGTCGCGCGGCGTCATGCTGCCGGAAGACTGCGGCTGATGCACGGAGCTTCGACCTGCAGCGCGGCTACATCGAGGCCGCCGCGCTGGCGCCCTCGGGACCCGCTCACGGGTCTATTGCACGCACTTGAGCCATGTCAGGCCCGCGTCAGCGCCTGCCGCAGGTGGCGGCGCTGATGGAGCGGTGTCAAGCGCCTGCAGCCCGGGCGGTGCGGCACCTGGGACGGCGCCGGCGCCCGACAGTTTCATGTGGCACGGAGCCCGCGCCTGCCGTGCCGGCCTCGGCCATCGTGGCCGGCGATTTCAACTTCACGCCCGGCGCATCCGGAATATCCGCACGTGGTGTGCGCGATCTCGCCGACGCCTGAGCGACCGCCGCGCGGCAGCGACGGAGGCGGTCGATTCTTTTCCCGACGAGGGCCGCATCGATCATGTCGTTCGTCACGCCGCATGATCTCGTGCCCAAGGTGAAGAGCTGCGTGGATCGGCCACGGCATCGACGCTTCCGATCACTGGCCGGTGTTCGTGAGGTTCGACCTCGTGGCCTAGCACGGTGCGGCTGCTGGCGATAGTGCTCGGCCAGCGCGTCGTGGCCGAAATCGGCGGCGAGGTCGCGCCACACCGAATGGATGTGGTTGGCGCTGTTCTGGGTGTTGTCGTGCTCGATCAGGGTCGACCGGTCCGTGCACGCGGAAGTAATGCGCCTCGCCCGGCGCGAGCGAGCCCGCCCAGGCGAAGCGGAAGCGTTGCCGAGCTCCTGCTCCATCACCCGCCGCTTCTGCGCCGCCGCCAGGTCGGGCGCCAGCGTGCCGAGGAAGCGGTCGATCAGCGCCTCGACGCAGGTTGCGCGCCGATGCCGTCCATGGCGGCGACAGCTCAAGCCCGCGCGGCTGGCCGAGGTCGCGCTCGCGCTGCGGGCTGGCGACGATCTCGCCGAACGAGCGGTCGGCGATGATGCGCGGTGCGCCGCTGCGCGCTCGGCGAGCGATCGCCATGAGTCTGGCGCGCGAGATCCTCGGCGGCGCCGAGCAGCCGAAGCCCTTGTGCGGGCCGTCGCGCACCGTGGCGGGATGGGCGCCGACGAAGAACGGCGTCGCCGAGATGTGGCCGGCAGTCGGCCAGGCCGACGTTCAGCGACAGGTGATGGCCCTCGAAGCGCCAGCCCCACGGGAAGCGGCCGGGCGTGCCGAAGATCGAGCACGTAGTAGCGGTCGGGATCGCGGAAGCTGCCCTGCTGCTCGCGCAGCACGCCTTCGACGCAGGCGCACGCCGTCGAGCAGCTTCGAGGCCGCTGCTCGTTCAGCACCGTGGCGAACAGCGCCCGCGCCGCCGTCGGCCTGCGGCGGCTGTCATCTCGCCCAGGGTGAGGCCCGCGCGGCTGCGCGGGATGTAGTGCCAGTCGAGCCGGTTGTCGGACTCGAAGGCGATCAGCGCCTGCTGGCGCTGGCCGTCGTCGAGGCAAGCCGAGGAAGCGGTTGGCCGCGTCGGCGATGCGCTGCGGCGGCATCGACGGTCTGCGCGCTGGCGCCGCCGAACGGCAGGAAGGTCGCCGCAGCCAGGACGACCGTCGGGCGGCGCGATCGATGGTGCGTGACGATGCCATGCCGTGATCGTCATGATCGTGCGGATGCCAGCCGTCGTGCGGCATGGCGCGCCGATCAGGTCGAGGTGCTGCGGCCGTACTTCAGCGAGCAGCCGTAGGGCCGGGTCGACGGCTCGGCGACCGGCTTGCCGGCCAGCACCTCGTCGAGCGCCGACGCGGACATACTGCTTGGCCTTGGGGATGTCGGCGATGTCGGCCGACGGGATCGAATCGATGCCGCCCTTGCAGACCAGGCATGCCGGTGGCATCGATGATGTACATGTGCGGCGTCACCGTGGCGCCGTAGGCGCGCGCGATCTTGCTTTGCGGATCGAGCAGCACGGCGGCTGGCGCGGCATCGCGGCTGCTGGTGAGCTCGTTGGCCTGCTGCGGCGGTGACGAAGCCCTCCTCGCCCGGTCGCCGACGACGCCGACGTCAGCCACACCACGCCCTTGGCGGCGGCCTCGCGCTGCTGGGTCTGCATGTTGCTTGGCGGTGTAGTGCTTGCGCACGTAGGGGCACTCGGTGATTCGTCGTCTCGATCACCACGACCTTGCCCTTGAGGTCGGCCAGCGACCAGGTCTTGCCGTTGCTGTCGGCGGCGGTGAAGAGCGGGCGCCGGCTTGCCGACATCAGGGCCGGCTGGCGAAGGCGACGGCCGGCATCAGCGCGACGGCGGCGCTGCCCAGCATCAACGAACGGCGCGGACGACGATGTTCGACATGTCTGCCTCCTAACGCTTGGCCTGCTGGATCGACGACAGCTCGGCAACGATCGCCGCCTCGGTGAGCACCTGCGGCAGGATCTTCGGGCCGCTCCGCGCCGGGCGCCCAGTAAAGATAGAGTGGAACGCCGGCGCGGCCCAGTTCCTTCAACAAAGATGTGATCTCGGGATCGCGATTGGTCCAGTCGCCCTTGAGTTTCACGACGTTCCGGCCTGTTCAAAGGCGTGGCGGCGTGCCGGCGCGTCTCGAGCGCCACCCGCTCGTTCACCAGGCAGGTAATGCACCAGGCGGCGGTGAAATCGACGAACACCGGCTTGCCGGCAGCCACCGCCTCGGTCCATGCGCGCGCGAAAAGCGCTCCCAGCCGTCGAAGTTGACGCCGGCCGACGGGCCCGCCGGAGGCCGATGCGGCGGTCGCCGGCCCGTCCTCGAGCTTGAGCGCGGCGGCGAAGGCCAGCAGCACGGCGGCGGCCGCCAGGCCGCGGCGCAGCCAGGTGGCCGAGCGAGGACGCCGCTGCCGATGCGCAGCAGCCAGATCGGCGAAGGCGATCAGGATCATGCCGCCCAGCGCGTAGATCACGCCGTCGGCGCCGGTCTGCTGGGTCAGCACCCAGATCATCCACACCGCCGAGGCGTACATCGGGAAGGCGAGGAACTGGCGCAGCCGGTCCATCCACGGGCCGGGCCGCGGCATCAGGCGCTGCAGGCCGGGCGTCATCGACAGCGCGAGATAGGGCAGCGCAAGGCCCAGCCCCATGCGCCAGCAGCACGGCCACGGTCTGCGGCGCGGGCTGGCTGAGCGCAAAGCCCAGGGCCGCCGCCATGAAGGGCGCGGTGCAGGGCGTGGCGACGATCGACCGCCAGCACGCCGGTGAAGAAGGCGCCCGCCGTGCCGCCGCGCGCCGCCAGGCCCTGGCCGCATGCCGGCGAAGCGCGCCGCCGATCTCGAACACGCCCGGACAGGTTGAGGCCGACCACGAAGAAGAGATAGGCGATCAGCAGCGAGAAGATCGGCGACTGGAACTGGAAGCCCCAGCTCACCTCGCCGACGCTGGCGCGGATCGCCACGACGATCGCGCGGCCATGACGGCGAAGGAGACCAGCACGCCCGCGGTATAGGCGATGCCGTCGCGCCGCATCTCGCGCTGCGCTCGTGGCCGGCCAGCCGCGCGAAGGCGGCGGCCTTCATGGCGAGCACCGGGAAGACGCAGGGCATCAGGTTCAGGATCAGGCCGCCCAGCGGCGCGAACAGCAGCGCCTCGACGCAGCGAGAGCTGCTCGCTGCCGTCCGCGGCGGCGAAGCGACGACGGCCGGCACGAAGGCGGGATCGAGCTTGGCCGACGAGGTCGAAAGCCTGCTTGACCTCGCCGTCGGCCGTCTTCTCGGTCAGCACCAGCGTGCCGGCGAGCTCGCTGCGGGCAGGCCGCCTTGGCGTCGCCCTTCTTCAGCGGGATGCGGATGCCGTCGGCGCTGACGCTGGCGCTTTGCTTGGCCATGCTGGCGATCGGGCCCCATTCGGCCGGGAAGAAATAGACGTCGCGGATCGTGTCGGGCTTCAGGCCTCTGGCCTCGACGATCAGGGTCGGATCGCCCGACTTGGCGACGCCATAGCGCGCCGGCCACGGGCTTTCCATCGGCACGCTCTGGCGCGCCTTGTCGAAGATCGCGCGCGTGGCTGGCGGCGCCGGCGTCGCCGGCCGCGGCGATCGGCAGGCTGAGCTCGAACTTGCCATCCTCGGGGATGCAGACGTCCTCGCACACCAGCCAGTTGGCCTCGGCCGCGAGCTTCGAGCGAGCCGCGCGCCGAGATCGGCCGGCGGCGTGATGCGCACCAGCAGCACGGCTTCGTCCTGGAAGCCGTAGTTGATGACGCCGCCGATATCGATAGCGATGCGGCGTCGGCCAGACGATCGGATCGGCCGTCACGCCGGCCGGCAGGGTCCACTTGATCTCGGTCGGCAGGCCCGATCGCCCGGGTTCTTCCAGTAGGTGTGCCACTTCGGCCGGATGGTCTGGCGCAGGCCGACCCAGAACGGCTCGCCCGGCTTCACCGCCGCGACGTCGGCCAAAAGCTCGGCGCGCACATTGTCGGTCTGCACGACCGATCTGGCCGAAGGCCGGGCCGCGGCGAGCAACAGCCAGCAGAAGGGCAAGCAAACGCTTCATGCGAGCGCCTAGTAAGTGACCCTCGCGCTACGCTCTGTGCAAGGCAATCCGGATCAACGCGCCGTGATATTTTGCCCTGCCGGCGAGCAGCAGTCTAAGGTCTTGGCATCATTGAGGAAATCATGTCTGCGGCTCGATGAACGAGCGCCTGCTGGGCGCGCTGGATGAACTGGCCGGCGATCGGCGCCATCGAGGGCGGCGGCTGCGCGCGGCTGGCGCTCACCGACGAGGACAAGGCCGGCCGCGATCTCGTCGTGGGCTGGATGAAGGCGCTCGGGCCTCGACGTCCGCATCGACGCCATCGGCAACGTGATCGGCCTGCGCGCCGGCGCCGAGAACCTGCGCGCCGGTCATGACCGGCAGCCACATCGACACCGTGCGCACCGGCGGCCGCTACGACGGCAACTACGGCGTGCTGGCCGGCCTCGAGGTCGTGCGGGCGCTGAACGACGCCAAGGTCACGCACGCGCCGGCCGATCGCCGTGGCGTTCTTCACCAACGAGGAGGGCGCGCGCTTCCAGCCCGACATGCTGGGCAGCCTGGTCTATGCCGGCGGGCTCGGGCTGAACGAGGCGCTATGCCGCCGCCGACAAGGACGGCCGCTCGGTCGGCGACGAGCTGCGCCGCATCGGCTATCTCGGGCCGGCCAGGCCCGGCGCGCTGCGGCCGCACGCCTTCGTCGAGCTGCACATCGAGCAGGGCCCGATCCTCGACGAGGAGAAAGTGCAGATCGGCGTCGTCGAGAGCGTGCAGGGCATCTCGTGGACCGAGTACACCGTGACCGGCGTCTCCAACCATGCCGGCACGACGCCGATGCGGCTGCGGCGCGACGCGGGCTATCTCGCCGCCTCGGTCAACGTCTTCGCGCGCAAGCTCGCCTGGGAGATGGGCGGCCATCAGGTGGCGACGGTGGGCGCGCTGTCGCTGCGGCCCAACCTGATCAACGTCGTGCCCAACCGCGCGGTGTTCACCGTCGACCTGCGCAACACCGACGAGGCGAAGCTCAAGGAGGCCGAGGCGCGCGTCGCCGCGCCACATCGCCGAGGTCGCCAAGGCCGAGCGCGTCGAGGTCGAGGCCAAGGTGCTGGCGCGCTTCGAGCCGGTGATCTTCGATGCCGGCCTGAGTCGATCGGGTCGAGCATCACGCCAGGGCGCTGTCGCTCAGCACGCGGCGCATGCCGTCGGGCGCGGGCCACGACGCGCAGATGATGCAGCGGCTCTGCCCGACGGCGATGATCTTCGTGCCCTCGGTCGCGGGCCTCAGCCACAACGTCAAGGAACACACCGAGGCGGCCGACCTCGCGGCCGGCGCGCAGGTGCTGCTGAACCTGATGGTGGAGCTGGCCGACGGCGCGCGCTGATGCCGGCGCTCAGTATGAACCGCGCTCGGAAGACTCAGTATCACCTATCGTGCTTGGATTGTCCGACGACTTTCCAGCCGGCACGCCTGATAGCCGACTCGCGAGCCCTCGCTCGTGCCGGGATCGGTCGTGAGCATGCGCGGTGCAGCGATGTCCGGCGCGGCGCAAGCGTCATCGCAGACGACCGCCGGAATAGAGCCGTCGACCGATGCGCGCCGGCGCTCATGGGCATGGATCGACAAAGAGGCGCCCAAAGTCGTGCCGTCGCAGCGGATCGCCCGCGGAGAAGCCCCGACAGATTGCGGCCGCGCCTTCTTCGTCGAGACCCAGATGCCCCCGGATGCTCGCAGTCAGACCACCGCGTAGTCCTCGTGCGCGGCGGTCACCGGTGGTTGGGATCCTGCCAGCCGAGTTCGCCTGCACCGGCAGCAAGCGGATCTCCGGCGATGCGCCCGCGCTCATCGTGGCCCGAGCGCGGCGAACGTTTGCACTCGACATCGCGCGCAGGCCTATCGCTGACGACCTCTGCAGGGGATAGCGTGGAAGCGAGGGACCGTCGCGCCCACTCGCTCGCTCGCGTAGCCCGACAGGAGAGAAACAGGAATGGCCGACGCTAAGGACGCCTCGCGCCGCATCGTCTTCACCGGCGCGGCGGGCGGCATCGGCACCATGATCCGCCCGTTGCTGGCGCCGCTCTATCCCGGCCTGGTGCTGAGCGACAGGGTGACGCCCAGGAACCTGCTGCCGGGCGAGACCTTCGTCGCCGCCGACCTCACCAAGCCGGACGAGGTCGCGGCGGCGGTCAAGGGCGCCGACAGCGTCATCCATCTCGGCGGCTATCTCGGTCGAGGGACGCATGGGACGCGATCCTGCAGGCCAACATCATCGGCTGCTACAACCTCTTCGAGGCGGCGCGCCAGGCCGGCGTCAAGCGCGTGATCTTCGCCTCGTCCAACCACGCCGTCGGCTTCTATCCGCGCACGCGCACAGATCGGCACCGACGTCACGGTGCGGCCCGACAGCCGCTATGGCGTCAGCAAGGCGTTCGGCGAGGCGCTGGGCGCGCTCTATTCCGACAAGCACGGCATGGTCGTGACCTGCCTCAGGATCGGCAATGTCGGCCCGCGTCCGCTCGACGATGCGGCGGCTGTCGATCTGGATCTCGCCCGAGGACATCGTGCAGCTGATCCGCATCGGCCTGGAGCATCCCGACATCCGCTTCGAGATCCTCTACGGCGCGTCGGACAACGCAGCCTCCTGGTGGGACAATTCGCGCGCCCGCCAGCTCGGCTACCGTCCGACCGGCAAGGCCGAGGATCACCGCGCGCATGCCGAGGCCGAGCAAGCAAAGATCGGGCCCGATCCGGTCGGCGATCTCTTCCAGGGCGGCACCTTCTGCGTCGGCCGAGTTCACCAACGATGTCAAGCGCGCCGGTCCTTAGCGCTTGGAGCAGGCGTCGGCCAGCGGCAATAATCGCCGCGGAAGGTGATGATGACGCGTTTCTTGACCGTCGGCGCCGCGCAGATGGGCCCCATCCAGCGCAGCCACACGCGCCGCGACGTGGTCGAGCGGCTGATCGCCCATCTGCGCGAGGCCAAGCGCATGGGTTGCGAGCTGGTGGTGTTCCCCGAGCTCACGCTCGACGACGTTCTTTCCCGCGCTGGTGGATGACCGACCAGGCCGAGATCGATCGCTTCTTCGAGCGCGAGATGCCGTCCAACGAGACGGCGCCGCTGTTCAACGAGGCCAAGCGGCTCGGCATGCGGCTTCTGCCTGGGCTATGCCGAGCTCGCCAACGAGGACGGCACGATCCGGCACTTCAACACCTCGATCCTGGTCGAGCGCGACGGCACGATCGTCGGCAAGTACCGCAAGGTCCACCTGCCGGGCCATGCCGAGCACGAGCCCGAGCGCGCCGTTCCAGCATCTCGAGAAGCGCTACTTCGAGGTCGGCAATCTCGGCTTCCGGTGTCTGGCGGCGTTCGGCGGCAACATCGGGCATGTGCATCTGCAACGACCGGCGCTGGCCCGAGACCTACCGCGTGCATGGGCCTGCAGAACGTCGAGATGGTGCTGCTGGGCTACAACACGCCGCTGCACAACGCGCCGTCGCCCGACCACGACGAGCATTCGTGGTTCCACAACCAGCTCTCCATGCAGGCCGGCGCCTACCAGAACGGCACCTGGGTGGTGGGCGTGGCCAAGGGCGGCAACGAGGAGGACGTGCCCTCGCTCGGCCGACAGCATGATCGTGGCGCCGTCGGGCAAGGTGGTGGCGCGGCGCGGACGGCGCTGGCGACGAGCTGGTCGTGCATCGCTGCGACCTCGACGCCGGCCAGAGCTACAAGCGCACGACCTTCAACTTCGCGAGTCCACCGCCAGCCCGACCACTATCGCATGATCGTCGAGCGCAAGGGCGCGATGGACCCGCCATGAAGGGCGCACGACGCATCCTTCACATCCGTTGCGGCGACGACATCCGCGACAAGCTCGTCGAGGCCGGGCATCCGCGGGCGACTATCTGTCGTTCGCCGATCCCGCCTGGCTCGGCCCGCCGCCGGCCTTCAACGCCTGGCTGGCCGGCCGCGCCGCGCTGATCGCCGAACGCACCGGCCTGCCGCGCGCAGAAGGTGCGCGCGGAGCTGGGCGAGGCCTACTGGCGGCTGGCGCGGGCGCCCGCCGACTATCGTCATATCGTGCTGTGGTTCGAGCACGACCTCTACGACCAGGCCGCCCTCGTGCGCGTGCTGGCGAGCTTCGCGCTGCGCAAGACCCTGCCGCGGATCGAGCTGATCTGCATCGACCGCTTCCGCGGCATCAAACGCTTCACCGGACTGGGCCAGCTCACGCCGCGCGCAGCTCGCTTCGCTGTGGCCCAAGCGCAAACGCATCAGCCGCCGGCAGCTCGCGCTCGGCGCCCGCGCCTGGGCTGCCTTGCGCGCCATGACGCCCGAGCCGCTCGAGGCCCTGCTCGCAGTCCGGCCTGCGTGACCTGCCTTTCCTCAAGGCCGCCCTGCAGCGGCACCTGCAGGAGCTGCCGTGGACGACGGACGGCCTGTCGCTGACCGAGCGCCAGGCGCTCGCCGCCTTGGCCAAGGGGCCGCGCACGGCGGGCCAGCTTTTCGCCGATGCCCAGCTCAGGCGCGATCCGCTGCCCTTCATGGGCGACCTCTTCTTCTGGTCGGTGGTGCGCGACCTGGTCGACGCGCCACGGCCGCCGGTCGCGGTCAGTGCCGCCACCCGCCGCGTGGCCTGGCACCGCCGGATGCTGCGATTGACGCCGACCGGTCGGGCGCTGCTCGGCGGCAAGCTCGACTGGCAGGCGGAGCGGCCGCTGGCGCGCTGGGTTGGCGGCATTCCCGGCGGGGCCGGGCGCGCCGGATTGGCGCTGGAACCCGAAGAGCAGGCGCGCGACTCGGCTGGCGTGATCCGTCAGCTGAACTTGCCGAAGCTCTGCTCGGGCGTGCCGCGGAACAGCGACATGTGGGTGTGGGTGGCGACGAACGGATCGCCCACCGCCTTGCGGCCGAGCGTCGACCGTGGTGCGGCCCGGCGCGGTCGAAGCGGATCGCCGTTGGGATGGTAGCCGTCGGACTGCCACGACGCCCATGCCGACGGCGGTCAGCCGGTCGGCCGAGACGATGGCCTCGATCTTGTCGAGGTCGTAGCGGAAGTTGCGGATGGTGCCCCAGACGTTGCGCCACTGCTTCTGCTCGGCGAGGTCGCGGCCGATCATGAAGTCGGTGAAGGTGCCGAAGGCGATCATGTCCTCGGCGAAGATCGGGCGCGCGCCCTCGTAGTCGATGGCGCGGCAGTGCTTGGCAGAGCGTATCGAACCAGGCGCGCACGGCGGCGAGGTCCTCGGGTGCACGGGGCTGCGAAGCTTCATCGCGGCGGGGCTCCTAGAGTCCGAAACGTTGCCAGTGCAGGCGCTCTTCGAGCGCGGCGAGCGTGCGTCGGGCCCGATGCCGTCGATCGCCGCGCCGAGGCCGAAGCGCTGACAGCAGGCGGCGGCGCGCGGCCCGATCACCGGCAGGTGCACCTTGGCGCCGTAGCGCGCCTGCAGGGTGGCGCGCAGCTCGCCCAGCCCGTCGACCAGCCCGAGCTCCAGCGCCGCGCCGGCCGGTCCAGAATTCGCCGGTGAAGAGCGTCGCCTCGTCGCCCTTGAGCTCGCGCGGCGCGGCGCTCGCGCACCCAATCCTTGAAGCCGTCGTGGATCTCGGCCTGCAGGCGCTTGAGGCGCTCGACATCCTCCGGCTGTCTCCGGCCGAAAGGGGTCGAGCATCGACTTGCGCTCGCCCGAGGTGTGCACGCGCCGCTCGACGCCGATGCGCGCGATCAGGTCCTGAAAGCCGAAGCCCGCGCTGATGACGCCGATCGAGCCCACGATCGAATGCGGGATCGACGATGATCTCGTCGGCGGCGCAGGCGAGCCAGTAGCCGCCGGACGCCGCGACGTCCTCGACGAAGGCGATCACCTTCACGCCCTTCTCGTCGGCCAGCAGGCGGATGCGCTGGGCGATCAGCGCCGACTGCACCGGCGAGCCGCCGGGCGAGTTGATCGCCAGCGCCACCGCCTTGGCGCCGCGCAGTGTCGAAGGCGCGCTTGAGCAGCGGCGCCACCGATCTCGATCGACAGGCCGCGACCGCCCAGCAGGCCGCCCGAGGCGATGACCCCCGACAGGCGGACGACGGGAACGACGGGCCCGCGGCGAAAGCGGTCTCTTAGCCAACCCAACATGGCCGGCACTGTCGCGGCGCGCGCGTCAGAAGGCAAGCGGCGCGGCGTGACGCAGGATCGCCTCGGCCTCGTCGGTATAGCCGCCGTCGGGCCGGTGCAGCACGAGCGGCGGCGCTCGCGGCGCAGCGGCGTTGCCGCCCGGCGGGCGCGCACCAGCACGCGCGCCGCGGGCGGCAGGCGCTTCACCGTGACGTCGCCCCAGCCCAGGCGGACGAGGTGACCGACGATCTCCTCCAGCCGGTCGCTGCGATGGATGATCGAGCAGGGTGCCTGCAGGTTTCGCCGCGCCCGTCGCCACGGCGAGCCAGCGCGCGAGGTCGGCGCTCGATTCGACGGTCGCCAGCGCCTTGCTCGGGATCGGGCGACGGGATCGGCGACCGCGGCGCGCCAGATAGGGCGGATTGGTCGCGACATGGTCGAACGAGCCGAGATCCGGCGGGCAGCGGCCGGGCGAGGTCGTGAACGATCGTTCGCACGCGCTCGCTCATGCCGTTGAGGCGTGGCGTTGCGTTCGGCCAGCTCGCGCCAGCGCCGGCTGCAGCTTCGATGCCCGTCGACCGTGCAACCGGGCACGCGCGCGGCAAGGCAGAGGCCGACGGCGCCGACGCCGGCGCCGAGATCGAGCACGCGCTCGCCGGCCGCGGCATCGATGGCGGCGGCCAGCAGCACGGCGTCGACGGCGACGCGGTAGCCGCGAGCGCGGCTGCAACAGCCGCACGCGGCCGCCCAGCAGGGCGTCTTCGGTCAGGCGCCGGTTTCCATGCTAGGGATCATGTCACGACATCGTGTCGCAACAACCGGACTTCGCCGGAGGATTATCCTTTCAACATGGCTACCGTCGTCTCCCTCGAAGGCAAGCGCAAGGCGCCCAGCCTGGAGCCGCTGCTGTCGCTCTGCGCCGACGACATGGCGCAGGTCGACCGCGAGATCCTGGCGCGCATGCGCTCGCCGGTGGCGCTGATCCCCGAGCTCGCCAACCATCTGGTCGGCGCCGGCGGCAAGCGCATGCGGCCGCTGCTGACGGTCGCGGCGGCGCGGCTGTGCGGCTACGCCGCCGACGACGACCGCCACATCAAGCTCGCGACCTGCGTCGAGTTCATCCATTCCGCCACCCTGCTGCACGACGACGTGGTCGATGTCAGCGCGCTGCGGCGCGGCAAGCCGTCGGCCAATTCGGTGTGGGGCGACAAGGCCTCGGTGCTGGTCGGCGACTTCCTGTTCACGCGCTCCTTCGAGCTGATGGTCGATGTCGGCTCGCTCGACATCCTGGCCGTGCTGTCGCGCGCCTCCTCGACCATCGCCGAGGGCGAGGTGCTGCAGCTCGTCAGCCAGCGCGACACCAGCACGCCCGAGGCGACCTATCTCGAGGTCATCAAGGCCAAGACCGCCAAGCTGTTCGCCGCGGCGGCCGAAGTCGGCGCCATGGTGGCCGGCCGCAACGGGCCCGAGCGGGTGGCGCTGCAAAGCTTCGGCATGAATCTCGGCATCGCCTTCCAGCTGGTCGACGACGCGCTCGACTATGCCGGCCGCGAGGCCCAGCTCGGCAAGACGGTCGGCGACGATTTCCGCGAGGGCAAGATCACCCTGCCGGTGATCCTGGCCTTCCTGCGCGGCCGCACCGTCGAGCGCGAATTCTGGAAGCGCACCATCGAGAAGCTCGACCAGCGCGACGGCGATCTCGGCGCAGGCGCAGACGCTGATCGACCGCCACGGCGCGCTCGCCGACACGCTGGAGCGCGCCCGCCACTACGGCGCCATGGCGCGCGATGCGCTGGGCCTCTTCCCCGACACGCCGCTCAAGGCCGCGCTGCTCGAGGCCGTCGACTTCGCGATCGACCGGGCGCACTGAGCGCACTGCCGCCGAAAACCTGCTAAGAACGCGGATGGCTGCCAAGCACATCCTCGCCATCGACCAGGGCACCACCAGCACGCGCGCCATCGTGTTCGACGCCACGGGCCGGCCGGTGGCGTCGGCGCAGAAGGAGCTGCCGCAGATCTTCCCCAAGCCCGGCTGGGTCGAGCACGATCCGGAGGAGATCTGGTCGGCCACGGTCGAGGTCTGCCGCGGCGCGCTGGCCAAGGCCAAGCTCGACGCCAAGGCGCTGGCCGGCATCGGCATCACCAACCAGCGCGAGACCACCGTGGTGTGGGATCGCGCCACCGGCAAGCCGATCCACAACGCCATCGTCTGGCAGGACCGCCGCACCGCCGAGCGCTGCGACGAGCTGCGCGCGCGCCGGGCACGAGGACGATGGTCACGGCCAAGACCGGCCTGCTGCTCGATCCCTATTTCTCCGGCACCAAGATCGCCTGGATCCTCGACCACGTGGCCGGCAGCCGGGCCGCGGCCGAGAAGGGCGCGCTCGCCGCCGGCACCATCGAATGCTTCCTGCTGTGGCGGCTGACCGGCGGCAAGGTCCATGCGAGCGACGCCACCAATGCCAGCCGCAGCCTGCTGCTCGACATCCACAGCGGCACGCTGGGATGCCGACCTGCTGAAGCTGCTCGGCGTGCCGGCGCCGCTGCTGCCGCAAGGTCGTCGATTGCTCGGGCGAGCTCGGCGTCGCCACCGCCGACATCCTCGGCGCGCCGGTGCCGGTGCTCGGCATGGCGGGCGACCAGCAGGCCGCGACCGTCGGCCAGGCCTGCATCAAGCCCGGCATGGTCAAGGCGACCTACGGCACCGGCTGCTTTGCGCTGCTCAACACCGGCAGCATCGCCGTGCGCTCGCACAATCGCCTGCTCACCACCATCGCCTATCAGCTCGGCGGCCGGCGGACCTATGCGCTGGAGGGCAGCATCTTCGTCGCCGGCGCCGCCGTGCAATGGCTGCGCGACGGCCTGCGCCTGATCGCCAAGTCGGCCGATGTCGAGGCCCTCGCGCCGCGACGCCAAGCCGGGCCACGGCGTCTACATGGTGCCGGCCTTCGTCGGTCTCGGCGCGCCCTACTGGGATGCCGGCGCGCGCGGCGCGCTGCTGGGCCTGACGCGCGACACCGGGCCGGCCGAGATCGCCGCCGCCACGCTCGATTCGGTCTGCTACCAGACGCCGCGACCTCGTCGAGGCCATGCGCGGCGACGGCGCGCAGATCGACGAGCTGCGCGTCGATGGCGGCATGGTGGTGAACGATCCGCTGATGCAGCGGCTGGCCGACACGGTCGGCGCGCCGGTCGAGCGGCCCGAGGTGACCGAGACCACGGCGCTGGGCGCGGCCTTCCTGGCCGGCCTGCAGGCCGGCCTGTGGCCGTCGCTCGATGCGCTGTCGAAGACCTGGGCGCTCGACCGCGCCTTCCAGCCGGCCGAGGACGCCGCCTCGCGCGACCGCCGCTATGCCGGCTGGCAGGACGCGGTGCGCCGGGTCCGCAGTTCCTGATTGCGCAGTTCCTGATTGCTGCCGAGGGCGCCGCCATTAGGTTGCGCCCGCCATGCGGAGCCGTTCCAACCCCGTCTATTGCGGCGTCGACACCATCGATCTCGCCCAGGCCACCAAGCTCATCCAGTCCATCGCCGGCGGGCCGAAACCGGCGGTCGGCGGCATCAAGCTCGGGCTGGAATTCTTCCTGGCGCACGGCGCGCCGGGCGTGCGCTACGCCTTTCCGACGCCGGTGCGCGCCACCGGCGTGGGCTTCTTCCTCGACCTCAAGCTGCACGACATTCCCAACACGGTGGCCGGCGGCATCCGCGCCGTGGTCGAGCTCGCGCCGACCTTCATCACCATCCATGCCAGCGGCGGCCGCGAGATGCTGAAGGCGGCGGTCGAAGAAGCCGCCACGCAGGCCGCCAAGCACAACGTGCCGCGGCCCAAGCTGCTGGGCGTGACCGTGCTCACCTCGCTCGACCGCTCCGACCTCGAGGCGACCGGCGTCAATGCCGATCCGTCCGACCAGGTGCTGCGGCTGGCGGCGCTGGCGCGTGACAGCGGGCTCGACGGCGTGATCTGCTCGCCGCTCGAGATCGCGGCCCTGCGCAAGCAGTGCGGTCCCGACTTCGTGCTGATGGTGCCGGGCATCCGGCCCGTCGGCAGCGCCGCCAACGACCAGAAGCGGGCGATGACGCCGCGCCAGGCGGTCGATCTCGGCGCCACCAACCTGGTGGTCGGCCGGCCGATCTACCAGGCGGCCGATCCGCGCGCCGCGGCCGAGGCGATCGCGCGCGAGGCCGGCGTCAACGACCTATGAGCGTCGAGGCCAAGATCTGCGGCCTGTCGACGCCGGAGACGGTCGACGCCGCGGTCGCAGGCGGCGCGCGCTGGGTGGGCTTCGTCACCTATCCGCGCTCGCCGCGCCATGTCGCCTCGAACGACGTGCTGAAGGCGCTGGGCGCGCGCGTGCCGAAGAGCGTCGGTCGCGTCGGCCTGTTCGTCGATCCCGACGATGCGCTGCTCGACGAGCGGCTGGCGACCGGCGCCATCGACCTGCTGCAGCTCCATGGCGCGGAGACGCCCGAGCGCGTCGCCGCCATCAAGGCGCGCACCGGCAAGCCGGTGATGAAGGTGATCAAGGTCGCCGAGGCCGGCGACGTCGAGCGCGGCATCGCGGCCTATGCCGCGCGTCGCCGACCGGCTGATGTTCGATGCCGCCGAGGGCATCCTGCCCGGCGGCAATGCGCAAGGCCTTCGACTGGACGATCCTGTCCGGCCGCACCGTGCCGCTGCCGTGGTTCCTGGCCGGCGGCCTCACGCCCGACAACGTCGCCGAGGCGGTGCGCGTCACCGGCGCGCGCGCCGTCGACGTTTCCTCTGGCGTCGAGATCGAGCCGGGGTGTGAAATCGATCGACTTGATCCGCGCCTTCCTCGATCGGGTGAAGGCGCTCTGAGGAGGAGCACGGCATGAAGACCGAACAGCGGCTGAAGGAGCTCGGCATCGAGCTCACCAAGCCGACCTCGCCGATGGCCAACTACGTGAACGCCGTGCGCACCGGCAACCTGCTCTATCTCGCCGGCAAGGGGCCCGGCCTGCCCGGCCATCCGCTGCCGGTCGGCAAGGTCGGCCGCGACTTCACCAAGGAGCAGGGCTACGAGTATGCGCGCCAGACCGGCCTGCAGCCTGATCGCCGTCATGAAGGCCGAGCTGGGCGACCTCGATCGCGTCAAGCGCATCGTCAAGCTTCTGGGCATGGTCAACGCCACGCCGGAGTTCGGCGAGCAGCCCGAGGTGATCAACGGCTGCTCCGATCTCTTCGTCACCGTGTTCGGCGATCGCGGCCGCCACGCGCGCTCGGCGGTCGGCATGGGCTCGCTGCCGCGCGGCATTCCGGTCGAGATCGAGGTCATCGTCGAGGTCGAGGACGGCGCCGGCCCGCGCGCGCCGCCGCCAGCCGCGCGCCAAGCGGAAAGCGGCGCCCAAGGCCAAGAAGAAGTCGGCCAAGAACAAGCGCAGGTAGGGCTTTTGACCGACCCCTGTCGGGACTGCTAAGTCCGCGCGTCCCGACAGGAACAGCGATGCCACACGTCACCCAACAGTTTCCGCACCGGCCCCGACGAGCGCGGGCATTTCGGCCTTTTCGGCGGCCGCTACGTCGCCGAGACGCTGATGCCGCTGATCCTCGAGCTGGAGAAGGCCTACAACGAGGCCAAGGCCGATCCGCAGTTCCAGGGCGAGCTCAACTATCTCCTGGCGCACTATGCCGGCCGGCCGAGCCCGCTCTACTACGCCGAGCGGCTGACCAGGCACCTCGGCGGCGCCAAGATCTACTTCAAGCGCGACGAGCTGAATCACACCGGCAGCCACAAGATCAACAACGTGCTGGGCCAGGTGCTTGCTGGCCAAGCGCATGGGCAAGACGCGGGTGATCGCCGAGACCGGCGCCGGCCAGCACGGCGTCGCCACGGCGACGGCCTGCGCGCTGTTCGACATTCCCTGCGTGGTGTTCATGGGCGCGGTCGACGTCGACCGCCAGGCGCCCAACGTCGTTGCGCATGAAGATGCTGGGCGCCGAGGTGCGGCCGGTGACGGCCGGCTCGTCGACGCTGAAGGACGCCATGAACGAGGCGCTGCGCGACTGGGTCGCGACCTGCGAGACGACCTTCTACTGCATCGGCACGGTGGCCGGCCCGCATCCCTATCCGGCGATGGTGCGCGACTTCCAGTGCGTGATCGGCAACGAGGTGCGCAAGCAGATCATGGAGGCGGAAGGCCGCCTGCCCGACACGCTGGTCGCCTGCATCGGCGGCGGCTCGAACGCCATGGGCCTGTTCCATCCCTTCCTCGACGACAAGGGCGTGCGCATCATCGGCGTCGAGGCGGGCGGCAAGGGCGTCGAGACCGGCGAGCATGCCGCGTCGCTGACCGGCGGCCGGCCCGGCGTGCTGCACGGCAACCGCACCTATCTGCTGCAGGACAAGGAAGGCCAGATCACCGAGGCGCATTCGATCTCGGCCGGCCTCGACTATCCCGGCATCGGCCCCGAGCATTCCTGGCTGAAGGAGCAGGGCCGCGTGGAATACGTGTCGGCGACCGACAACGAGGCGCTCGACCGCCTTCCAGCTCCTGTGCAAGCTCGAGGGCATCATCCCCGCGCTCGAGCCGGCGCATGCGCTGGCCCATGTCACCAAGCTCGCGCCGACGCTGCCCAAGGACAATCTGCTGGTGATGAATCTCTGCGGCCGCGGCGACAAGGACGTGTTCGCCGTCGCCGAGCGGCTGGGCATGAAGATCTGACCATGAGCCGCATCACCCAGCGCTTCGCCCAGCTCAAGGCCGACAAGCGCGCCGGTCTCGTGACCTACATCAGCGCCGGCGATCCCAACGCCGATATCAGCTACCAGATCCTGAAGGGCCTGCCGGCGCCGGCGCCGACCTGATCGAGCTCGGCATGCCGTTCACCGATCCGATGGCCGACGGTCCCTCGATCCAGCTCGCCGGCCAGCGCGCGCTCAAGGCCGGCATCACGGTCGACGCCACCTTCGACATGGTGCGCCGCTTCCGCAAGGAGACCGGCGATGACGACACGCCCATCCTGCTGATGGGCTACTACAACCTCGTCTACCAGCGCGGCGCCGAGCGCTTCTGCAAGGAAGCCGCGGCGGCGGGCGTCGACGGCTTCATCCTGGTCGACCTGCCGCCCGAGGAAGCCGACGAGCTGAAGCCGCACGCCGTCGGCCAACGGCCTCGACACGGTGCTGCTGACGGCGCCCACCACCGACGACAAGCGCCTGCCGGCGGTGCTGAAATATTCCGCGGGCTTCGTCTATTTCGTCTCCGTGCTCGGCATCACCGGCACCAAGTCGGCGACCGAGGAAGCGGTGCGCGCGCATGTCGAGCGCATCAAGCGCCACACCAAGCTGCCGGTGGGCGTCGGCTTCGGCATCAAGACGCCGGACCAGGCCGCCGCCGTGGCGCGCCATGCCGATGCCGCCGTCGTCGGCACGGCCATCGTCGATCGCGTGAAGGCGGGCCTCGACGACAAGGGCAAGCCCAAGCCCGATCTCGTGCCGGGCGTCTTCGCCTTCGTCAAGGCGCTTGCAGACGGCGTGCGCGGCGTGCGCAAGGCATAGCTCGTCATCACTTCGTGCGGCTGTGACCATTCGCGCGCACCAGGCCTGCGACCAGTCAGCGATGTCGTTCGCGTCATCGATCATCGCGCCCCATATGCGCCTCGACGTCAATGACGAGGAGAAGAGCATGCAGCGCGACTCGACTCGAGCGGAAAGACAGGCTTCACGAGACACTTCATCGCTGCACTGGATCTTCTCGATGCCGAGCATCGCGAGCCCGATCGCTGGGAAGAAGAGTGCCTGTCCTACGCGCTTGGGCGCGATGGCCTGCGGCATGTATCTGGTCGCCGAGGTCAGAGCTCGCCGCCTTCAGGCGGCCGATCGGCCGAGCGCTCGCCCGAAGTCGATCGCCGCCCTGGCGGCAAAGCCCGCGCGCTTCACCAAGGCGATGCTGCGCCATGGTCTGGACTACGTGCAGCAGCGCTATGGGCAGCCGCCACGCCGTCGATGACGTGCCGCCCGCGCTCGCGGCCGGTCAGCGCGACTTCCAGTCCTCTCTCGTCGCGTCGCGCTAGGCTTTCGCTTCCTCTTCGTCGTCGTCGAACAGCAGATCGGCGACGAACGGATTGGTCTTGCGCTCCCAGCCGAAGGTCGAGGTCTGGCCGTGGCCGGGCACGAAGGTGATGTCGTCGCCGAGCGGCCATAGCCGCTTGCGGATCGAGTTCAGCAGCTGCTCGTGATTGCCGCGCGGAAAATCCGTGCGGCCGATCGAGCCGCGGAACAGCACGTCGCCCACGAAGGCGACCTTCGACGGCTTGTGCACGAACACGACATGGCCCGGCGTATGGCCGGGGCAGTGCACGACGTCGAAGGTGAGATTGCCGAGGCTCACCGTCTCGCCGCCCTCGAGCCAGCGGTCGGGCACGAAGGGCTTGTAGACCGGGAAGTTGTACTTGCGGCCCGAGTCCGGCAGGCCCTCGATCAGGAACAGGTCGTCCTGGTGCGGGCCCTCGATCTTGACCCCGTAATGGTCGGCCATGGTGCCGGCGGCCGAGGCATGGTCGACATGGCCATGGGTCAGCAGGACCTTGGTCACCTTGATGCCCTGCTCGGCGATCGCCTCCTTCAGCATGTCGAAGTCGCCGCCCGGGTCGACGGCGGTGCCTTCCATGGTCTCGTCGCACCAGACGATGGAGCAGTTCTGCTGGAACGGGGTGACGGGGGCGATCAGGACCTTGAGCATGGCATCGATCTAATGCCTCCCGCGCCTGCGTGGAAGGGCGTATGCTGGCGGCCTCTCATGCATCGGCGGCAATGAACCTGCGTCTTCTGCTTTGCCATCCTGGGTCTGATCGGCCTTGCGGCCGTTCCCTCCCGGGCCCAGATCGCGCCCGTGGCCTCGCCCTCCGGCCCCGTCCAGGCCGGCCCCTACGTGGTGGTCGATGCCGCCACGGGCGAGACGCTGCTGCGAGCGCAACGCCTGGCGCCTTCTGGTATCCCGCCTCGCTCACCAAGATGATGACGATCTACATCGTCTTCGAGGAGCTGAAGGCCGGCCGCCTGACGCTGGCCACGCCGGTGCCGTTCTCCGAGCACGCCCGGTCGATGCCGCCGTCCAAGCTCGGCCTCGGGCCCGGCCAGACGATCACGGTGGAGCAGGGCCTGCAGTCGCTGGTGGCGCGCTCGGCCAACGACGTGGCGACGGCGTTCGGCGAGCTGATCTCCGGCTCCGCGCCGGCCTTCGCCCAGCGCATGACCGAGACGGCGGCGCGGCTCGGCATGAGCGCCACGCAGTTCCGCAACGCCAACGGCCTGCCCGATCCAGGGCCAGATCACCACGGCGCGCGACATGGCGATCCTGGCGATGGCGCTGGTGAAGCAATTCCCGGAATATTACGGCTACTTCCACACCCAGGAGTTCATGCTCGGCAAGACGCAGGATCGGGCCGGGCATCAAGTTCCTCGATCTCTACGCGCCCTACGCCGACGGGCTGAAGACCGGCTTCATCTGCGCCTCGGGCTTCAACATCGTGGGCAGCGCGGTGCGCGACGGGCGGCGGCTGATCGCGGTGGCGTTCGGCTTCCGCCGCGCCGACCTGCGCGACGAATTCATCGGTCCGCCTGCTCGACGAGGCCTACGCTGCTGAAGACCGGCGGCAGCCGGCCCGAAGGTCTGGCAGCTGCGCAACGGCGAGCGGCGGCCCGGCGCACGGTGTTCGCCCAGGGCGAATGCGGCGGCATCCGCTACGACATGCCGGGCGATGCGGCCTGGCTCGGCACCTACGGCGACTGGCAGCACGGCGCGCCATGCCTTCGACACCGGCCAGGCCGATCTCGTCAGGCTCGGCGTCGCGCGGCTCGGCAAGGAGTGGATCCTGCCCGTCACCGCCAACAAGGTGACCCGGCAGGCCGCCATCATCGCCGACCTCGAGCCCGCCGCGGCACAGAAGCTCTGCGCCGACTACCAGGCGCGGAAATTGTTCTGCCAGGTGAAGAAACCCGAGGAATTCGTGCCGCCGTTCGGCGTCTTCTGGCGCTGACGCGCGTCGATCTTGGCCGGCCCTGCCATTCGTGCGATACCGCCGCCATGAACTGGCTGACCAATTTCGTCCGGCCCAAGCTCAGGGCGCTGGTCTCCCGCAAGGAGGCGCCGGAGAATCTCTGGCTGAAATGCCCGAAGTGCGAACAGATGCTGTTCATGCGCGACTGGGAAGCCAACCAGGAAGTCTGCAACCATTGCGGCCATCACATGCGGATCCGTCCGCTGAAGCGCCTGCCGCACCTCTTCGACGAGGGCAAATACGAGCTGCATCCGCTGCCCCGCGTCACCGCCGATCCGCTGAAGTTCCGCGACACCAAGCGCTACGACGCGCGGCTGAAGGAGGCGCAGGCCAAGGCCGAGGGCACGACCGACGCGCTGGTCGTGGCGAGCGGCCCGATGGGCGGCCGCATGACCGTCGCTGGCGCTGCTCGATTTCGGCTTCATGGGCGGCTCGATGGGCACCGCGGTGGGCGAGGGGCTGGTGATGGCGGCCGACCTCGCCGTGGCGCGCAAGGCGCCGCTGATCGTGTTCTCGGCCTCGGGCGGCGCGCGCATGCAGGAGGGCATCCTCTCGCTGATGCAGCTCACCCGCACCACCATCGCCGTGCGCAAGGTCAAGGAAGCGGGCCTGCCCTACATCGTCGTGCTGACCGATCCCACGACCGGCGGCGTGTCGGCCTCGTTCGCCATGCTGGGCGACGTCCATCATCGCCGAGCCCGACGCCATCATCGGCTTCGCCGGTCCGCGCGTGATCCAGGACACCGATCCGCCAGGAACTGCCGCCGGGCTTCCAGCGCTCGGAGTACCTGCTCGAGCACGGCATGGTCGATGCCGTCGTGCACCGCCACAAGCTGCGCGAGACGCTGATCCGGCTGGTCTCGCTGTTCATGGATCCCGTCACGTCCGAGGGCCGCGGCCTGCGCTGTCGCGGTCCGCTGAGCCACGCCCGCGGCGGCTGCCATGATCGATCCGCTGCTCGAACGCCTGACGCGGCTGCATCCCAAGCTGATCGACTCTGAGCTGGAGCGCACCGAGCGCCTGCTGGCCGCAGTCGGATCGCCGCATCTGAAGCTGCCGCCGGTGGTCCATGTTGCCGGCACCAACGGCAAGGGCTCGCTGGTCGCCTACCTGCGCGCCATGGCCGAGGCGGCGGGCTATCGCGTGCATGTCTACACCTCGCCGCATCTGGTGCGCTTCAACGAGCGCATCCGGGTCGCCGGCCGCCTGATCGACGATGACATGCTCGATGCCGATCCTGACGGAGTGCGAGCAGGCCAATCAGGAACAGCCCATCACCTTCTTCGAGATCACCACGGTCGCGGCCTTTCTCGCCTTCGCCCGCGTGCCGGCCGATCTCACCGTGATCGAGGTCGGCATGGGCGGCCGCCTCGATGCCGACCAACGTGGTCGACGCCGGCGCTCTCGGCCATCACGCCGATCGGCTACGACCACACCGGCTTCCTGGGCGACAAGCTCGAAGGCATCGCCGCCGAGAAGGCCGGCATCCTGAAGCACGCCGTGCCGGCGGTGATCGGCCGCCAGCGCGAGGTGAGCGCCCGGGTGATCGCCGACGAGGCGGGCAAGCTCGCCGCGCCGCTCTTCCGCATGGGCCGCGAATGGCAGGTGACGCCGACGGCGGCCGGCTTCCGCTACGACAGCGACCTCTTGGGCCTCGACCTGCCGGCGCCGGCGCTGGTCGGCGCGCACCAGATCGACAATGCCGCAACGGCGGTCGCCTGCATCGAGCGCCTGCGCGCCGCGCAGTTCCGCGATCGACGACGCGGCGATCGCCAAGGGGCTTGCGTCGGTCGACTGGCCGGCCCGGCTGCAGAAGCTCAGCGCGCGGGCCGCTGGTCGAGGCCCTGCCGCCCGGCGGCGAGCTCTGGCTCGATGGCGGCCACAACGAGGATTGCGGCATCGCGCTGGCGCGCCAGGCCGCTGAATGGGCCAGGGAGCCGGCGGCGCTGCCGCTCTACCTGATCTTCGGCATGCTCACGACCAAGGACGCCGCGGGCTTCCTGCGGCCGCTGGCGCGCCATGCCCGCAGCCGCGCGCGCCGTGCCGATCGAGGGCCACGCCGCCTACACGCCGCAGGAAGCCTGCGCGCGGGCCGCCGACGTCGGCCTGGATTGCGCGCCCGCAAACGACATCGGCGCGGCGCTGGAGGACCTGTTGGCCACCCAGCCCGCGCCGATGCGCATCCTGATCTGCGGGTCGCTCTATGTCGCGGGCGCAGGTGCTGGCCCGCAACGGCTGAGCGTCCGGCTCAGCTGACGACGGTGTTGATCCAGCTCACCAGCTTCTGCTTGGGCTCGGCGCCGATCTTGGTCGCGGCGACCTGGCCGTTCTTGAACAGCAGCAGCGTGGGGATCGAGCGCACGCTGTAGCGCGACGGCGTCGTCGGGTTCTCGTCGATGTTGACCTTCACCACCTTGAGCTTGCCGTCCATCTCCTTGGCGATGTCTTCCAGCGAGGGACCGATCATGCGGCACGGGCCGCACCACTCCGCCCAGAAGTCGACGAGGACGGGCGTGTCGGACTTCAGGACTTCCTGCTCGAAGGAGGCGTCGGTTGCTTTGACGGTCATAGTGGGTTCTCCCAAAACACTACAGGCCGGTCGATGGACCGGCGCCGCCCTTGGACTCAGAAGCTAGGAACGCCGGTCGGCGCGAGTCAAGATGCGGCGGCATAAGGCATTGATTTGTCGAGCGTTTCGGCGTCGATTTCCATCAACAAAGGCGCCGCTGTCCACAGCAGAAAAGCCCGCACGGTGCGGCCGGGATAGATGCCGCCGAGCAGCGCGCGATAGAGCGCGAGCTGGCGGCGATAGGCGAGCGCCACGTCCGACGGCGCGATCGCGGCGGCGGCCGGTTGGTCTTGTAGTCGACGATCAGCACCTCGCGCTCGGAGACGGCCAGCCGGTCGACCTGGCCGCTGACGGTGAAGGTGCCGCGCGGCGTCCTCACCGTGCCGATCAGCGGCACCTCGGCGCGCGAGCCTTCGGCGAACAACGCGGCATGATCAGGCGCCTCGGTGACGGCGAGCGCCTCGGCGGTCCAGCTGCGCGATCTCCTCCGTCGGTCAAGCCATGCGCCGGTTGGGCGAGGAAGCGCCGCGCGGCCTCGGCGCGCTCGCCGGCGGCGAGCGCCGGCAGATGGCGCAGCAGCTCGTGCAGCAGCCGGCCGCGTTGCCAGCGCCGCAGCATCGTCCGGCGCCAGCGGGCTGAAGGCGCGCGGGCCGGCGAGCGCCTCGTCCGGCAGCGGTTGCGAGGGCGCAAGCGGCGCCGGCGGATCGGGCTCGGCCGGCGCGGGCTGGCGCACCCACGGCTCAAGCCTGGCCGCCGACTTCGAGCGGCAGCTCGGCCTGTTCGGGCATTTCGATGTTGCCGGCGTTGGTGAGTTCGTAGCCGTCGCCCGTCCAGCCCTCGTCGCCGAGCTGCGTCGGTGAAGTCGAAGACGACGCGGCACGGCGCGGCCGCGCGGCTCGCGGACTTCGGTGAAGATCGCCGGCGTCGCTGCTGGCGCGCAGGCCGGCCTCGATGCGCTCGTACCAGCAGCCGCGATCCGGCTTCTTCGCGCCGACCCAGCCGCCGACATAGAGCCGGTCCTCGGCGCGGGTCATGGCGACGTAGAGCAGGCGGTTCTGCTCCTCCAGCGCGCGCTCGCGCGCGCTCGGCGCGCCAGGCGCGCGCCGCGTCGTTGGCGTCGTCGGCGCGCGGCAGCCACAGCGCGCGCCTCGCCATCCGCGCCGGCCAGCAGCCGCTCGGCATCGCGCGGCACGCGCGTCGTGTCGGGCAGGTAGACGATCGGCGCCTGCAGGCCCTTCGACGCGTGCACCGTCGAGGATGCGCACCTCGCGGCGGCGGTTCTGGTCGAGGTCGCGCTTGATCTCGCCGCCGCCCGCCTCGAACCAGCGCAGGAAACCCTGCAGCGATCCGCCCTCGGCGCGCTGGTACTGCAGCGCGCGCGCCAGCAGCTCGTCGATCGGGTCGGCCGCCTCGCGGCCCAGCCGCTCCAGCAGGCGCACGCGGCCGCCTTCGGGGCCGAGCGCCTGCGGCGAAGAAATCGAACGGCGTGATGAAGTCGGCGCGCTGCAGCCAGGCCGGCGAGCCGCGCATGGGCGGCGGCGAAGCGGCGTTCGGCCGGCGCGCTCGCGCAGCGCGCGCCACAGATGGCCGGTGCGCTTCCAGCGCCAGGGTGAAGAGCTGCTCCTCGTCGAGGCCGATCAGCGGCGATTTCAGCGAGGCAGGCGAGGTTGAGATCGTCCTGCGGCAGCAGCACGAAGCGCGCCAGCGCCAGCAGGTCCTGGATCGCGAGTTCCTGGCCGAGGTTCAGCCGGTCGACGCCCGCCACCTCGATGCCCTCGCGCTTCAGCGCGCGCACCAGTGCGTTCACGAACTCGTTGCGCCGGCGCACCAGCACCATGAAGTGGCCGGCATGCAGCAGCTCGCCCTTGCGCGCGCGGCGCTCCTTGCCGATCAGGCTCCTTGGCATGGACGGCGATCAGGCGGGCCAGCCGCTCGTGCGGCAGCGCCAGCGCGCCCTGTCGGGCGCTCGAGGTCGGTCGTGTCGATCTCGGCGTCGCGGCGCGCTGACCAGCGGCCACAGCTCGACCCGGCCGGGCTCGTCCTTGCGGCTGGGCAGGTGGCTCACGCGCGCCCGGCTCGGCGACGCCGCGCGCCGCCTCGGCCTCGCCGAACACCCAGTCGACGGCGTCGAGCACGGCGGGCGTCGAGCGGAACGAGACGTTGAGGTCGACCGGCACGAACTCCTGCTCGGCGAGCGCGGCTCTGCTCGGCGAACCATTCGCGCATCTCCTTGAGCTTGCGCGGATCGGCGCGCTGGAAGCCGAAGATCGACTGCTTGGTGTCGCCGACGGCGAACACCGTGCGGCTGCGCTCGACCGCGCCCTGGCCGACGAAGAATTCCTCGGTCAGGCGGCGGATCACCTCCCACTGGTCGGGGTTGGTGTCCTGCGCCTCGTCGACCAGCACGTGGTCGATGCCGCCGTCGAGCTTGTAGAGCACCCAGGCCGCGCTGTCGGCGCTCTCCAGCAGGCGGCGCGTGGCGACGATCAGGTCGTCGTAGTCGAGCGCGGCGCGCCGCCGCTTGGCGCGGGCGTAGCGCTCGGCGATGTCGAGGCCGAGCCGCAGCAGCGCCATGGTGCGCTCGACCAGCGCCGCGCCGTTGACGCGATCGAGCACGCCGGACCAGCCGCTCGGCCTCGGCGCGCAGCACCTCTGTCGATGCCGGGCATCGCCGTCATCGCGGGCTTGGTGGCGAGCCGCGCCAGGATCTCGCCTTGCCTGGTGAAGAAGGCCTTGGCATAGGCGGCCAGGCAGCGCACGGCCGGCTTGTCGACAGCCGCCAGCCACTCGGCGATCACGCTCGCCGCGCGCGACATCTGTCTTGCCGCCCTTGGCCAGCGCCCGCGCGGCGGCGCGCAGGCCCGCGGCGTCGAACGCAGGCTCGAGGCAGGCATCGCTCGCCAGGCCGTCCGCCGTGTCGTCGGGCGAGCAGCCCATCTCCTCGGCCAGGCGGGCCCGCACGCGCCGCAGGCCCGCCTCGTCGCCGATGCGCGCCAGCAGCCAGGCGCGCTCGCCCAAAAGCTTCGTCATGAGCTCGGCGTATTCGGTGATCGAGATCTGGCCGGCGACCGCAGGCCAGCGCCTCGACGCAGGGCCGGCGGCGCGTCGCGGCGGGCCAGCGCCTCCATCTGCTCGTCCTGGGCATGGCGCAGCAGCGTCTGCGCCTCGGCCTCGTCCAGCACCTCGAAGCCCGGGCGCCACGCCCGCCTCGAGCGGGAAGCGCTTCAACAGCGCCTGGCAGAAGGCGTGGATGGTGAGGATGTTGATGCCGCCCGGCGCGTCGAGCACGCGCGCGAACAGGCGGCGCGCCACGATGCGCTCCGGCCGGCTCGGGCGTGCGGTCGATCAGCTTGCTCGATCTCCTCGTCGAGCTTGGCGTCGTCGGCCAGCGCCCAGCGGCCGAGCTGGCTCGCCAGCCGGTTGCGCATCTCGGCGGCCGCCGCCTTGGTGAAGGTGAGGCAGAGGATGCGCTCGGGCTTCACGCCGTCCAGCAGCAGGCGCGTCACGCGATCGGTCAGCACCTTGGTCTTGCCGGTGCCGGCATTGGCCTCGACCCAGGCCGAGTGGCCGGGCGTCGTGGCGCGCCGCTGCGCCTCGGTCGCCAGCGCCAGCGGCGTCGAGCGCCGCGCTCATTCCTCGCCTCCGCCGGCGGTCGACCATTCGGCGACCCGCTCGAGATGCGCGTAGTCGTTGAAGTGCGGGATGAACTCCGGCCAGGGCAGGGCGGCATAGGGCGTGCGCGGGATTGGCGAAATGCTCGGCCATCTCTGGCGACCAGCGCCAGCATCGCCGGCACCAGCTCGCTCGCTGTCCTTGATCTCCTTGACCTCGCCGCCATCGCCCAGGCCGTTGGCCTGCCAGTAGGAGAGGTGCACGGCGCGGCCTTGCCCTCGATGCTCTCGAAGCCGCCGCTGCTCGGCCATCGCCGCCTCGAGCAGGAGCTGCGGCGCGAACAGGCCGTCCAGCTCCTTGGCTGAGGGCACGCGGCCGGTCTTGTAGTCGATGATCTCCCAGCCGCCGGGCTCGATCTCGTCGATGCGGTCGGCGCGCGCCTCGATGCGCAACGGCCGGCCGGCGGGCCGACGGTGATGGCGCCGTTCGTCTCGCTCGCCAGCAGCTTGCGCGCCGGCCGCGCGGCGCGCGTTCTCGGTGGCCACGAACCAGCGCGCCAGGCGCTGGAAGCGCGGCCACCAGAAGGCGCGTTCGGCCGGCGCGGCCAGCAGGTCGCCGAGATGCTTCTCGCCCAGCGCCTCGAATCGGCGAACGGCGTCGGGCGGCAGCAGGCCGGAGGGATGGCCTTCAGGAACTCGTCGAGCGCATCGTGCAGCGCCGAGCCGCGGTCGGCCGCGCCGAGCTCGGCCTCCAGCGGATCGAGCGCCTCCAGCCCGAGGATGCGCCGCGCGTAGAGTCCGTAGGGATCGCGCCGCCATTGCTCGATGCTCGAGACCGAGAGCCGCGTCGGCCGCGCCTCGAGCGGCGGCGTCGGCTCGGGACGCGGCCACGGCTCGTAGGCGTCGGGCCGGTCGAGCGCGTCGGCCCAGGCGAGGTAGCTGCGCCGGCCGCGCTGGATGTATTCCGGCGGCGGCGCGGCGCTGCCCGGCTCGTAGCCGAACAGCGCGTCGAGCCGCGCCAGCCAGCGCGACGGCACGGTCGGCGCGCCGCCCTCGCGCTCGGCGCGGGTCAGCAGCACGCGCTCGGCGCCCAGCGCCGCGGCAAAGTCGTGCGCCGACAGGCCGATGCGGCGCTCCGGCTGCGGCAGGCCGAGCGCGGTGCGCATCGGCCGGTTGATCCACGGGCCGGTCTCGACCGACGGCGGCCAGGTGCCCTCGTTCAGGCCGCCCAGCACCAGAAGGTCGGCGCGCTGCAGGCGCGCTTCGAGCGGTCCCCAGATGGCGAGGCGCGGATGGCGGCCGAAGCGCGGGCGGATGATCTCGGGCTCGAGCATGGCCGCGAGCAGCGCCGGCCATTCGCCGCCGGCGATCGCGGCCTGGCCGGTCCACGCCGCGCGCAGGCGGGCGAGGGCGTCGGCCAGCGCTTCGCCGGCCTCGCCGTGACCACAGCGTCTCGGCCGAGGCGATGCGTCTCGGCGGCTGCGATGCGTGGCGTCGAGCAGGGCGTCGGGCGCGGCGCCGGCTGCCATCAGCGCGGCAAGCGCCGACGTCGCGGCGTCGAGCCGGTCGATCAGGTCGCGACGGCGCGCCGATCGGCGGGGTCGCCGAACTTGGCGGCTTCGATGCGGGCGCGGATCGCCGCCATGCCCGGCGTCGGGCTTCAGGCCGCGCAGGCACTTGCGGTCGAGCCGTCGCGCGGCATCGAGCAGCGCCGCGCGATCGCCGCCCAGCGTGCACAGCGGATGCTTCAGCAAGCGCGAGCAGGGCGACCGGCGCGAAGCCGTCGTCGACGGCGGCGACCAGCGCGCGCAGCAGCGCGGCCGGCGGCGTGTCGGCCAGCGGCGCGCCGGCCGAGATCGTCGATGTCGACTGTCCCAGCGCCTGCAGCTCGGCGGCGACGCGGCGCGCCAGGTCGCGGTCGGGCGTGACCAGGGCGGCGGTGCGGCCTTCGTCCTTCAGCGTCTCGCGCAGCGCCAGGGCGACGACCAGCGCTTCCTGATGCGGCGTCGCGCAATCGGCGCGCGTCACATGCTCGAGCGACGACGACCGGCGGCCGCGACCAGGCCTCGCTGGTCTCCGCCGGCCGCATCAGCTCGGTGATCAGCAGGTGGCGCGCCGAGCCGCCGCCGCCCGGCCAGTCGGCGACGTCGCTGCGCTCGCAGCCCAGCGCGCGCCAGAAGCTCGCGCAGGCCGAATTGCGGATGCGATGTGGTCGAGCTGCGTCCAGCTCGCCTCGTCCATGTCGCGGTCGAGGCCCGGCAGCACGACGGCGCCCTGCGGCAGCCGGCGATGGCGGCCAGCAGGTCGCGCGTGGCGGGCTGCGAGCCGGTCGAGCCGGCGGCGATCACCGGCGTGGCGGGCGGCTGCTCGCGCCAGCGCGCGGCCTGGGCGCGGATCGCCCGGGTGCGCCGCTCGATGGCGTCGATCTGGCCGCGCTCGGCCAGCACCTCGGGCCAGGCCTCGCCGACGATGGCGAGGAAGTTCAGCGTGCGCTGCCAGTGGCTGGCGAAGTTGCCCTCGACCAGGCCCTCGAGCTGGCCGAACGACACGCCCTCGATGGCCAGCTCGTCGAGCAGCCGGCCGAGCTCGCGCGCGAGCTTCAGCGCCTGCGCCGCCGACTGGGCGATCGGCTGGCCCTGGTCGTCCGTGAAGGCCGCGACCAGCTGCGCCAGCAGCGCCTCGCGCTCGGCGGGCTCGATGGCGGGCGGCAGGGCAAGCGCGCTGCCGTCGCCGGCGCCGACCTCCCAGTCGCTCTCGTCGACGTCGCCCAGCGGCGCCAGCCGCGGCAGCAGGGTGGGCTTGCCGTCCGGCGGCGCGCAGGAAGGCCTCGCGCAACGCCCGCACCGAGCGCCGCGTCGGCAGCAGGATCAGCACGTCGGCCAGCGCCAGCGGATCGCCGCCATGCTCGGCGAGCACGCCCGGCGCCAGCTCGTCGGCGAAGCGGCGGTCGATGCCGATGGTGAACACGCCCTTCATGCCAGCACGCGCTCGGCTTCGGCCAGCGCCTGCGGGCGTGCCGATATGGAACCAGTCGCCGTCATGGACGACGCCGAACAGCCGGCCGGCCGCCTCGGCGCGGTTCCACAGCTTCAGCAGCGAGAAGCGGTCCGTCCGGCGAGTCGCGGAACAGGCGGGCGTCGCAGACCGACACGCTGGCGAAGATATAGGGCGCCAGCGTCGCCGTGCCGCGATGGCGCGCATCGGCCGCCGCGGCTCGAGGAAATAGTCGCCGCGATCCGTTGCTCTCGCGGCCGATCACCTTGTGGAGCGGATGCAGCAGCAGCAGCGCATCCATGCGCTCGGGATCCCACGGCAGCTTCCAGCCGCGCCAGCATCGGCGTCCGGTCCGTCGCGCCACAGGCCGTCGCCGTTCAGCACGAAGAACGGCCCGTCGCCCAGCAGAGGCAGGGCGTTCTTCACGCTGCCGCCGGTCTCCAGCAGCCGCTCCTCGTCGACGATGCGGGCGCGGCCCTTCGAGACGGTCGGCGATCTGCTCGCCGAGATGATGGACGTTCACCACGATGTTGCGCGACGCCGTGCGCGACCAGGTCGATCCATGCTGCGGTCCAGCAGCGGAGCGGCCGGCGACCGGGATCAGCGGCTTGGGCATGGTATCGGTCGAGCGGCCGCATGCGCTCGCCGCGGCCGGCCGCCAGGATCATGGCGGTATCGATCATGCGCGCACCGATGCCGCCGCAGCGGCGGCGGCAGCAGGCGGTCGACCCAGGCGCGCAACGGCGCCAGCGCCTCGTGTTGCGAGCGCGCGCTCGAACATCCGCCAGACGCGCGGCAGGTGCGGCAGGTAGTCGGGCTTGCCGTCGCGCTTCAGCAGGCGGATGAACAGGCCGATGATGCGGGCATGGCGCTGCGCCGCCATCAGGGCGAAGCCGGTGCCGAAGTCCCGCCGGTCGAGGCCCGGTCTCGCCGATGTAGCGCGCCAGGCAGGCGGCGCTGCACGGCGGGCGAGACGTCGCGGCGCGCATCCTCGATCAGCGAGACGAGATCGTAGGAGGGATGGCCCTGCTGGGCGTCCTGGAAGTCGAGCAGGCCGCAGGCCCTCACGCCCGGCCGCGCCGGCAGCCACATGAGATTGTCCTTGTGGTAGTCGCGCAGCAGCAGGGCGTCGGCGCGTCGGCGGCAGGTTGGCGAGGCAGGCGCGCCAGGCGGCGCGATAGTCGGCCGGTTTCTTCGTCCGACGTCGGCCGGCCGGTGGCGGCCGGGCAGATACCATTCCGGCAGCAGCATCGCGGCATCGATCAGCGCCTCGCCGGCATAGGCGCCGAGGCCCGGCAGCAGCGCGTGCGCGCCGGCGCTGATGCAGGGCCACCAGCACGTCGGTGGCGCGCGCGTAGAGGCTCGCCTTCGTCGCCGCCGGCTGCCGAGCACGCGCGCGAAGGTGTCGTCGCCCAGATCCTCCAGCAGCAGGAAGCCGTTGGCCGCGTCCTCGGCGTCAGATCTGCCGGCGCGCTGAGGCCGAGCGCCGATCAGATGCCGGCCGATGCGCACGAACGGCCGCACGTCCTCCTGCGGCGGCGGCGCGTCCATGACGACGGCCGTGCCGCTCGGCGCGCATCAGCCGGAAATATTTGCGGAACGAGGCGTCGCCCGCCAGCAGGCGTTCGCCGGCATCGCCCCAGCCGGCGCGGCGCGACGAAATCGGCGCGCAGCCGGTCGCGCTCAGAGATCGCCAAAGCGGCGTCTCCCTGCAGATCGGCGCGCCGTCCGTCGCCCTCGATGGCAAGCGTCACCGCTGAGACGCTCCTGCGGCAGCAGTGCGCCCAGCCGCTCCGCCCATTCGACGAGCGCGATGCCATCGGCACGCGCCTCCTCCCAGCCCAGTTCGAACACCTGCTCGGGCGCCTCCAGGCGGTAAAGATCGAAATGCCAGAAGGCGCCGCGCGGCGTCTCGTAGATCTCGACCAGGGTGAAGGTCGGGCTGGGCACGATCAGCGTCGGGATCGCCCGAGGCGGCGCGCAGGATGGCGCGGGCAAGCGTCGTCTTGCCGACGCCGAGCCCGCCCTGCAGCGCCACGACGTCGCGCGGCCTGCAGGCGCGTCGGCGAGCGCGGCGCCCAGCCGCTCCGTGGCGGCCTCGTCAGGCAGGGAAATGGAAAAAGTCGGCACCGGTGCTCCCGATGCCGACTTTTAACACGTTGCCGACCTGTCGGTGCGCGCCTGTGGGTCGATCAGTAGCGGTAGAGGTCGCCCTTGAACGGGCCCGCCTCGGGCACGCCGATGTACTTGGCCTGGTCGGCGCGCAGCTTGGTCAGCTTGGCGCCGACCTTCTCGAGATGCAGCGCCGCCACCTTCTCGTCGAGCGTCTTGGGCAGCGTGTAGACCTTCTTCTGGTACTTGCCCGGGTTGGTCCAGATCTCGATCTGCGCCAGCGTCTGGTTGGAGAACGAGGCCGACATCACGAAGCTCGGATGGCCCGTGGCGTTGCCGAGGTTCACCAGGCGGCCTTCCGACAGCACGATGATGCGCTTGCCGTCGGGGAACTCGACCTCGTCGACCTGCGGCTTGACGTTGTGCCACTTGTAGTTCCGCAGGTTCGGCGATCTGGATCTCGCTGTCGAAGTGGCCGATGTTGCAGACGATGGCGCGGTGCTTCATCGCGCTTCATGTGGTCGAGCGTGATGCACGTCGACGTTGCCGGTCGCGGTGACGAAGATGTCGGCGCGCGGGCGCGGCATCCTCCATGGTCACGACCTCGTAGCCTTCCATCGCCGCCTGCAGGGCGCAGATCGGATCGACCTCGGAGACCATGACGCGGCAGCCGGCCTGGCGCAGCGAGGCGGCCGAGCCCTTGCCGACGTCGCCGAAGCCCGCGACCATCGCGACCTTGCCGGCCATCATGACGTCGGTGCCGCGGCGGATGCCGTCGACCAGCGATTCGCGGCAGCCGTAGAGATTGTCGAACTTCGACTTGGTCACCGAGTCGTTGACGTTGATGGCGGGCCACAGAAGCTTGCCCTCCTTCTCCATCTGGTAGAGGCGGTGCACGCCCGTGGTCGTCTCCTCGGTGACGCCGCTGGATCGCCGCGCCGAGCTTGGCGTACCAGCCGGGCTTCTGCCTTGTTGGTCTTGGCGATCGCCTTGTAGAGGACTTCCTCCTCCTCGTTGGTCGGCTTGGCGATCAGCGAGGCATCCTTCTCGGCGCGCGCGCCGAGATGGACCAGCAGCGTGGCGTCGCCGCCGTCGTCGAGGATCATGTTGGGCTCGCCGCCGTCGCCCCATTCGAAGATCTTGTGGGTGTAGTCCCAGTATTCCTCGAGGCTCTCGCCCTTGATGGCGAAGACCGGCGTGCCGGCCTTGGCGATCGCCGCCGCGGCGTGGTCCTGCGTCGAGTAGATGTTGCACGAGGCCCAGCGCACGTCGGCGCCCAGCGCCTTCAGCGTCTCGATCAGCACGCCGGTCTGGATGGTCATGTGCAGCGAGCCGGCGATGCGCGCGCCCTTCAGCGGCTTCTTGGGGCCGTATTCCTTGCGGATCGCCATGAGGCCCGGCATCTCGGTCTCGGCCATGTCGAGTTCCTTGCGGCCCCAGTCGGCGAGCCCGATATCCTTGACGACGTAATCCTGGGCCATGTGGCGCTCCGCACTGCAGGGGATGGGAAGGCGGCGCGTGTCATATCAGCGGCCCGCCGCCGCCTCAACGCGTCCCATGCGCATATAAGCAAGAATTTATGGCAGATATTCCCGGTCGCTTTATGTGCCGCCATGGTGTCATGACATGCGACAGCCGCGGCGCGTCAATCCTCGCCGAACTTGCCCTCGACCAGGGCCGACAGGGCGGCCATGGCCTCGGCGGCCTGGCGGCCCGAGCAGGAGAGCTCGATCGCGCTGCCGATGCCGGCGGCCAGCATCATCAGGCCCATGATCGACAGGCCGGAGACCTCCTGGCCCTTGAAGCTGACGCGGATCACCGCATCGAACTGGCCGGCGGTGCGCACGAACTTGGCGGCGGCGCGGGCATGCAGGCCGCGCTTGTTGGCAATCGGCAGGGTGCGCCGGAGCGCGCCGATGCCGGCATCCGCGCCTTGCGACGCGGCGTCGCTCACGAAGCTTCCTTGGCCAGGATGCGCGAGGCGACGGTGATGTACTTGCGGCCGGCTTCCTGGGCCATGCGCACCGCCTCGGCGATCGGCCGGTTGCGCACCGAGGCGAGCTTCACCAGCATCGGCAGGTTGACGCCGGCCAGCACCTCGATGCGCGCCTGCTCCATGATCGAGATCGCGAGGTTCGACGGCGTGCCGCCGAACATGTCGGTCAGCACGATCACGCCGTCGCCCGTGTCGCAGGCTCGCGCGCTTTCGAGGATCTCGGCGCGCCGCTTTTCCATGTCGTCGTCGGCGCCGATGCAGACCGTCGACGACGCATTGCTGCGGACCGACGACATGTTCCAGCGCGGCCAGAAATTCACGCGCCAGATTGCCGTGGGTCACCAGTACGATACCAATCATGCGTCCTGCTCTACTCCTGCGCCGCCAGCCTCCCCGGCTGCCTCGGCGTCCCGGTGCGAGAGTGACCGAGCGGCCGGCGCCGCGCAACCAGTCTGCCAGCTCCTCGGCGACCGCCACGGAGCGGTGGCGGCCGCCCGGTGCAGCCGATGGCAATGGTCAAATAGCTCTTGCCCTCTGCGTCAAAACGCGGCAGCAGCGGCCCGATCAAGCCCTTCAGCCCGTCGAGGAACGGCCGGTAGTCGGGATCGGCTGGCGACGAAGGCGGCGACCGCCGGGTCGCGGCCGGTCAGCGGCTTCAGCGCCGGCTGCGTAATGCGGGTTCTTGAGGAAACGCACGTCGAACACCAGGTCGGCCTCGCGCGGCAGGCCGCGGCGGTAGGAGAACGACATCACCGCGAGGCGGGTGCCGGCGCTGCGGCCGAGCGCGAAGTGGCCGGCCAGCAGCTGCTTGAACTGGTGCGGCGAGAGTGCCGAGGTGTCGATCACCACGTCGGCCGAATCGCGCATCCAGCCGATCTGCCGGCGCTCCTCGACGATGCCGTCGACCACCGGCCGGTCGGGCGCCAGCGGATGCGGCCGGCGCGATTCGGTGTAGCGGCGCTGCAGGGTCTCGCTGTCGCAGTCGAGGAACAGCAGGCGCGCGTGCGATGTCGCGGCGCCGGCGCAGCTCGTGCAGCGCGCCGCACCAGGTCGTGCGGATCGAAGCCGTAGGTGCGGGTGTCGACGCCGAAGGCCAGCGGCGCCGCCATCTCGCCGGGACTGCCGGCGGTCGAGCGCATCAGGTCGCCGAGCAGCGGCAGCGGCACGTTGTCGACGGCGACGTAGCCCATGTCCTCCAGCGCATGCAGCGCCGTGACGCGGCCGGCGCCGGACAGCCCCGTGACCAGCGACGAAGGGACGGCGCGTGTCGCGGCTGGCGGTCGGTGGTCAGGTAGGCGTCGGGCTGTCGGGCATGGCGCGAAGCCACGCCGATCATGCGGCCGCGATTCGCGCCAAGGCAAGGCGCAACTTCGCAGCAGCGGATGCCTCGAACGGCGCCAACGCCAGCACGCGGCAGGTCGATGCCGAGCAGGCGTCTCGCGCGCCGGCTCGGGCAGGCGCTCGATCGCGCTCGGGCGGCACGAGATCGACCAGCAGGGCGACGGCGCGCGCGTGCCAGCAGCTGGTCGCGGGCGAGCTTCACGATGCCGACGCCGCGCGCCTCGATCAGGCCGGCGAGCGCTGGCGGGCGCGCGTGGCGATCAGCGGCGCTGCCCTTGCGGACGAGCTGCGGTCTGGTCGTCGGCAACCAGGCGGCGCGCCGGCCTCGATCAGGCGCAGCGCCAGGTCGGACTTGCCGGCGCCCGACGGCCCGCGCAGCAGCACCGCGCGCCAGCGTCCGGCCGCGCGGCGCGCAGCGCCACGCACGTCGCATGCACGAGCATCGCGTCATGGGCACGTCACTTGCGGGCGTCGGCGGCCGGCACGCGAATGGTGAAGCGCGCGCCCAGCACGCGGCCGTCCGGCGGCGCGCGCGGTTGGTGGCCGAGATCGAGCCGCCATAGGTCTCCATGATCTGCCGGCAGATCGACAGGCCGAGGCCCGGAATGCTGGCCGAAATGCTCGGTCGGGCGCTCCGAATAGAAGCGCTGGAAGATCGATTCGAGGTTCTCCTCGGGAATGCCATGGCCCCTCGTCGTCGATGGTGACGACGAACGGGCCGCCGCGCGGCTCGCGGCTGAGCTCGACCACGATGCGCGAGCCGGGCGGGCTGAAGGACAGCGCGTTGTCGATGACGTTGCGGAACACCTGGCCGTAGCGGCCGTCGTGGCCGTGCGCGGCGAAGGGCGGGTTGGCGGCGAGCCGGAACTCGACCTCGACGCCGGACTTCTGCGCGGCGGTGACGGCGTAGTGGCGCGACCATGTCGCTCAGCAGCGTCGTGCAGGTCGACCGGCTTGACCTCGCCGCGCATCAGCTCGGCATCGAGCCGCGAGGCGTCGGAGATGTCGGAGATCAGCCGGTTCAGCCGGTTGATGTCGTCGATCACGATCGCCATCAGCCTGTCGCGCCGCTCGGGCTCGAGGTCGGGCCGCGCCGCCATCTCGATCGCCGAGCGCAGCGAGGTCAGCGGGTTCTTGAGCTCGTGCGCCACGTCGGCGGCGAAGCTCTCGATGGTGTTGATGCGCTGCCACAGCGCGTCGGTCATCGAGCGCAGCGCATCGTTCAGGTCGCCGATCTCGTCGCCGCGCTTGCCGAGGTCGGGGATCTCCGGCCGGCTCTCGCGCGCCAGCCGGACCTCGTCGGCGGCGCGCGCCAGCCGCACGATCGGCTGGGTGATGGTGCCGGCGAGATAGAGCGACAGCAGCACGGTGATGCCGAGCGCCGCCGCGGCGATCGTCAGCATGTCGTAGCGGACCTCGCGCAGCGAGGCGGCGATGGCGCGGTTGTCGCGCGTCAGCATCAGCGCGCCCAGCACCTGCTTGTAGCGCTGCACCGGCACGGCGGCGCTCAGCATCAGCCGGCCGTCGGGCGCGATGCGCACGGCCGAGGCGTTGAAGCCGCGCAGCGCGCTCGCCGCCTCGGGAAAGTCGCGCACCGTCGGCGACGGCGCGCTCGACATATTCGGGAAAGCGGTCGGCGCGCGAAAGCTGGCGGGCGATCCAGTCGCCGACCCGGTCGCCCAGTTCGGGCTCGACCGCCGTCGGGCGTCTCGGGCGGCGGCAGCGGCATGCACATGGATGCGGCCGGCCTCGCTCAGCACCGCCGAATCGCCCAACAGCTCGCCGGTCTCGCTGAACAGCCGGGCGCGCACGCCGGTCGGGCGCGACCAGCCGGGTCAGCAGCTGGCGCGCGGCGTCGGCGTCGAGCCGGTTGACCGTGGTCTCGCCGCCCGCCACCGCGACCTCGCCGATGCCCGCCGCCACCATCTCGCCCTGCACCGGCGAGCGAGGCGAGCTCGGCGTCGATCAGCTCGTCCTCGTAGTCGCTGAGATAGACCGCGCCCAGCGCCAGCAGCGCCACCGGCACGATGTTGAGCAGCAGGATGCGGCGGGTGAGCGGCGAATGGCGCCGGCTGGCGCTGCGGCGGCGGCGCAGCAGCGAGGGCGATCTGGCGGGCGCGCCGACGCGCGCGCGGCGCGGCGGCCGAGCGTCGCGGCGATCCGCGAACCGAGGTCGCCGCAGTCGAACCAGCGCCGGCCGGGCTCAGGCGTCGCGGTATCGGTATCCGATGCCATAAAGCGTTTCGATCTGCTCGAACTCGCCGTCGACCTCGCGGAACTTGCGTGCGCACCCGCTTGATGTGGCTGTCGATCGTGCGGTCGTCGACGTAGATCGTGCTCGCCGTAGGCGGCATCCATCAGCTGGTCGCGGTTCTTGACGTGGCCCGGCCGCTCGGCGAGCGACTTCAGGAGCAGGAACTCGGTGACCGTGAGGTGCACCTCCTTGCCCTTCCAGGTGCACTGGTGGCGGCTCGGATCGAGCACCAGCTCGCCGCGCACGATGACCGCTCGGCCTGCGGCCCTCGCGCCTCGGCGCTGCCGGCATCGCCGCGGCGCAGCACGGCGCGGATGCGCTCGAGCAGCAGGCGCTGCGAGAACGGCTTGCGGATGAAGTCGTCGGCGCCCATGCGCAGGCCCAGCACCTCGTCGATCTCCTCGTCCTTGGAGGTGAGGAAGATCACCGGGAACTGCTGGCGTCTTGCGGATGCGGTTCGAGCAGCTCCATGCCGTCCATGCGCGGCATCTTGATGTCGAAGATGCCGAGATCGGGCGGCGTCTGGTTGAGGCCCTCGAGCGCCGCGGCGCCGTCGGTGTAGGTCTTGACCTGGAAGCCCTCGGCTTCGAGCAGCATCGACACGGAGGTGAGGATGTTGCGGTCGTCGTCGACCAGGGCGATGTTCTTGCGCACGGCGTTGGCTTCTCCTGACGGGGCTGGGCGGACGATGGTAACACAGACCGGGCCGTTGCCGCCGCTGCCCGATCTGCCATCGCTAGTGGACGAATTAAGGCCTTTTTGACCTCGAAAATGACCGATCGACATGCCCCGCGCGGTGCGCGACCTGGTCCGCGGACTGGACCGCGCCGCCCTGGCCACCGCCCTGCCCGCCGACGGCGGCGATCGCCTGGCCCTACGCCTCGCTGGTGCTGGCGGCGGTCGATCACGATCTCGTCGCCGATCCTGCTGCTGAGCGATCTTGCCGAACATACCAAGGCCATCGCGGCCGACGGCCGGGTATCGCTGCTGTTCGACGGCACCGACGGCCTCGACCAGCCGCTGACCGGTCCGCGGGTCACCCTGGTCGGGCGCGCCGCGCGGACCGACGACGAGCGGCTGGAGCGCCGCTTTCTCGCCCGCCATCCGGACGCCGGGATGTATGCCGGCTTCAGCGATTTCCACTTCTACCGCGTGCGCCGTCGAGCGCGCCCATCTGGTGGGCGGCTTCGGCAAGATCCGCTGGCTGAGTGCCGCCGAACTGACTGGTGCCGCCGCCGCTGCCGGGCTGGCCGAGGGCGAGGAGGGCATCGTCAGCCACATGAACGAGGACCATGCCGACGCCGTGCAGCTCTACGCCGGCAAGCTGCTGGGCCTCGCCGGCGAGCGGCTGGCGGATGACCGGCATCGATGCCGAGGGCGATCGACCTCAGGCAGGGCGGCCGGGTCGCGCGGCTGGCGTTCGATGCCCCGCTTGGCCGCCGCCGACGAGGCGCGCAAGGTGCTGGTCGCGCTGGTCGCGCAAGGCGCGAGCCAGCCTGATTCCGCGGCGCGGCATCCTGTTCGCAGGTGCGAAATCTGATCCACATGATCCTCGACACCAACTGTCGCAGGGCCTTGCCACTCCTAGTCGGCCCCAGTAGCGCATAGGGCTGAAACGAGCGCGCTGGTCTATACGTCCTCGATCAGCCGCATGCAAAGCAGGAGAAACGCCGTGCAACAGGCGGGCTTCGTCGTCCCCAAATTCGGACTCGAATCGCTCGGGTTGAAGAACCTAAGCAACGTTCATTGGAACCTCTCGGTTCCCGCGCTCTACGAGGAGGCGATCCGCCGCGGCGAGGGCAGCGTCGCCGACGGCGGCGCGTTCGTGGTGCGCACCGGCGTGCATACCGGCCGCTCGCCCAACGACAAGTTCTTCGTCGAGGATCCGGCGAGCAAGGGCCGCATCGACTGGGGCAAGACCAACAAGCCGATCTCGCCCGAGCGCTACCGCGCGCTCTACAACCGCATGCTGGGCTACGCCCAGCGCCGCGAGCTGTTCGCGCGCGACTGCTGGGCCGGCGCCGATCCCGCGCACCGCATCGGCGTGCGCGTGATCACCGAGACCGCCTGGCACAATCTGTTTGCCCGCAACATGTTCCTGCGGCCGCGGCGCGAGGAGCTCGAAGGCTTCAAGCCCGACTTCACCATCCTGAACCTGCCGGGCTTCCAGGCCGATCCGAAGCTCGACGGCACCGCGTCGGACTGCGCCGTCCTGGTCAACTTCACCGACCGCGTCGTGGCGATCTGCGGCACCTGGTACGCCGGCGAGATCAAGAAGTCGGTGTTCACCATCCTGAACTACCTGCTGCCCGACAAGAACGTGCTGCCGATGCACGCCTCGGCCAATATCGGGCCGAAGGGCGACGTGGCGATCTTCTTCGGCCTGTCGCGGCACCGGCAAGACCACGCTGTCGGCCGATCCGTCGCGCACCCTGATCGGCGACGACGAGCACGGCTGGGGCGAGACCAGCCTGTTCAACTTCGAGGGCGGCTGCTACGCCAAGGTGATCAAGCTCAGCCGCGAGGCCGAGCCCGAGATCTACGCCACCACCGAGCGCTTCGGCACGGTGCTGGAGAACGTCGTGATCGATCCGGCGACCGGCGGCCTCGACCTCGACGACGGCCGCTACACCGAGAACACGCGCGCCTGCTATCCGCTCGAGTTCATTCCCAACGCCTCGGCATCGGGCATCGCCGGCACGCCGGAGAACATCGTCATGCTGACGGCCGACGCCTTCGGCGTGCTGCCGCCGATCTCGCAGCTCAGCCCCGAGCAGGCGATGTATCACTTCCTCTCGGGCTACACCGCGCGCGTGGCCGGCACCGAGAAGGGCGTGACCGAGCCGCAGGCGACCTTCTCGACCTGCTTCGGCGCGCCGTTCATGCCGCGCCATCCGACGGTCTACGCCAAGATGCTGGGCGAGAAGATGGCGCGCCAGCACGTGAAATGCTGGCTGGTCAACACCGGCTGGTCGGGCGGCGGCTTCGGCGTCGGCGAGCGCATGTCGATCCGCCACACCCGCGCCATGGTGCGCGCCGCGCTCGACGGCACGCTGGCCTCGGTCGCCAGCTCGACCGATCCGCACTTCGGCATGCAGGTGCCGAGCGCCTGCCCCGACGTGCCGGGCGAGGTGCTGAACCCGAAGAACACCTGGAAGGACAAGAAGGCCTACGACAGCGCCGCGCGCGACGTCGCCCAGCGCTTCGAGGCCAACTTCCAGCAGTTCGAGGGCCACGTCGACGGCAAGGTCAACAAGGCGGCGATCCGCGCCGCCGCCTGACAGCGCCGCGACAACGACTGACGACGGCCGCGACGGGCCTTCGCATCGGGTCGGCGGCACGCCATATGATGTCCCGGCTTGAGCACGCTTCCTGACGCACCCGTTGCCGCCGCCGCCACGCCGCGGCCGGCCCTTGCGCCTGCCGCTGATCGCGGCGCTGGCGCTGGCCTTCGTTTCGCTCGCGCTGATCTCGGGCATCGCCTACATCGTGGTGCTGGCCGGCGCCACCGGCACCGCCGAGCGGCTGCTGGTCGATCGCGCCGGCGCGCGTCGTCGATGCGCAGGTCGCGCTGGTCAGGAGCCGGCTCGACCCGGTCACCGAGCATCTCGAGCTGATCGCGGCGCTCGCCGCCGCACGGCCGCCTCGACATCAGCTCGCCGGTCGCCATGCGCGAGGCGCTGGTGGGTGATGATGACCAGGGTGCCGGCGATCTCCAGCGCCGGCCTTCGCCACCTTCGACCTGCAACTGCGACCGCGTCATCCGCCATCCCGACGGCAAGATCACCCGCGACACCATCTCGCTCGTCGACGTGCCGCGGGGCCTCGAGCAGCTTCCGCGAGCTGCAGACCGCGCACCAGCACCTTCTGGGGCGACCTGTTCTGGAGCCATCGCCCAGCAGCAGCTCGGTGCTCAACGTGCGCACGCCGGTGCGGCGCATCGACGACGCCTTCATCGGCGGCCTGCTCGCCACCGTCGCGGTCGGCGACCTGTCGTACCTGATCGGCGATGCGAGCCAGGGCGGCGACGGCCGCTATTTCATCCTGGTCGGACCGCGACAAGGTGCTGGCGCACCGCAGGCTGATCGATCCGCGCGGGCTTGGCCTCTCCGGAAGAGCGGCCGCTGCCCACCATCAAGGAGGTCGACGATCCGGTGCTGGCCAGGATCTGGGACCCGCCGGTGCGCAACGCGCAGATCGACCGCGCGCTGGGCAGCTCTCGGCCACGTCGTCGAGGCCGAGGGACGGCGCTGGGTGTTCGTCTATCGCGAGCTGCGCCGCTACGGCCCGGATCCCTGGCTGGTCGGCCAGTACTTCCCGATCGAGGACGCGACCGGCGATCTCGACCGGCTGACCAACGGCGCCATCGTCGGCGCGGCGACGCTCGCGGTCGCGGCGCTGCTGGCGCTGCTGATCGGGCTGCAGCATGGCGCGCTCGATCCGCACCATCACCTCGGCGGCCGAGGTCGATCGAGCGGCTCGAGTTCGACCGGCCGTTCCACCGCCGCTCGCGGCTGCGCGAGATCGACGATGCCGGCCACAGCCTCGACAAGGCGCGCGGCGCGCTGAAATGGTTCGGCGCCTACGTGCCGCACCGCCTGGTCTTCCGGCTGATGGAGCTCGGCGAGGACGCCGTGCGCTCGCGCCGGCGCAACGTCACGGTGATGTTCAGCGACATCGTCGAGTTCACGCCGCAGGCCGAGGACCTGCCCGAGCAGGAGACGGCCGACCTGCTCAACCACCATTTCGCGCTGCTCGGCGCCTGCATCGACCACGAGCACGGCGTGATCGACAAGTACATCGGCGACTCCGTCATGGCGGTGTGGGGCGGCCTGTCGCGGATGGACGATCATGCCGACCACGCGCGTTCGCGCGGCGCTCGCCATCGCCCGGGTGATCCGCGAGGACAATGCGATCGCGCCGCGCCGCCGGCCAGCCCGCGATCCGCGTGCGCATCGGGCTGCATTCCGGCCCGGTGGTGGTCGGCAATATCGGCGCGCCCGGCCGGGTCAACTTCACGGTGGTCGGCGACACGGTGAACATCGCCCAGCGCTTCGAGCAGCTCGGCAAGGAGTTCATGAAGGACGGCGAGGAGATCGTCGTGCTGGTCAGCGGCGACACGCTGGCCGCGGTCAGGATCGCGACGCGCTCGGCATCGGTCCGCTCACGCCGGTGCTGCGCCAGGTCAAGGGCCACGACCGAGCCTGTCGAGGTCTATCGCCTGGTGTGATCGGCACGCGCGCTGGACGGATCGACACATCCGCCGCTAGTGTGGCTTCCATCGGTCTGGGGAGACTTGATGGAAGCGGGCAAAGAATGAAGCGACGCGACTTGGTGGCGATATCGACGGCGGCATTGGCATTGGGACCGATCCGCACATTGCAGGCACAGACCACCGCGCCAGGCACATCCCCCAGTACGCCAGGTACGCCAGCAAATCCCAGCGCGCCGCAGACGTCGACGACATCGACGAGCGCTGCGTCGGACGCGGCAAGCCGTTCACGGCCGCAGCAGCTCGACCAGTTGCTGGCGCCGATCGCGCTCTATCCCGACGCGCTTCTGGCGCAGACCCTGATGGCGGCGACCTATCCGCTGGAGGTGGTCGAGGCGGCGCGCTGGTCGAAGGACAATCCCAGCCTCAAGGGCGCCGCCGCCCTGGCCGCGGTCAAGGACAAGGGCTGGGACGTCAGCGTGACGTCGCTCGTGGCCTTCCCGCAGGTCCTGGCGATGATGAACAGCAAGCTCGACTGGACCCAGAAGGTGGGCGACGCGATGATCGCCCAGCAGTCCGATGTGGCGGCGTCCATCCAGCGGCTGCGCGCCCAGGCGCAGGCCGCCGGCAACCTCAAGACCACGCCGCAGCAGACGGTGACGCAGCAGCCGGCGAGCGCCGGCGCGCCGGCCGGCACGCCGCCGGCGATCGTGATCCAGCCGGCCAATCCGGACACGGTCTACGTGCCGGCCTACAACCCGAACTGGGCCTATGGATCGTGGCCCTATGCCGACTATCCGCCGTCCTACTTCCCGCCGACCGACTACGGCTGGGGTGGATACTATCGGCGGCGGCTGGGCCGGCGGCTTCAGCTTCGGCCTGGGCTTCGCGGTCGGCGGCGCCTTCTTCGGCGGCTGGAACTGGGGCGGTGGCTGGGGCGGCGGTTGGGGTGGCGGCTGGGGCGGCTGGGGCGCGGCAACAGCTACACCACGATCAACGTCAACCGGGCGACCTACATCACCAACAATTTCAACCGCAACTACTACCACGACGACCACTGGAACCACGATCCGGCGCATCGCCACGGCGTGCCCTATCGCGACCGGGCGAGCCGCGAGCGCTACGACCAGCATCATCCCGATGCCGCCCAGCGCCAGGCCTTCCGCGGCAAGCTCGACCACGACGGCGCCGGCCAGCGCCGCGACGACGGCAACCGCGGCGCCGAGGCCGCGGCAACGAGAACCGGCAACGAGAATCGGGGCAACGAGCAGCGGCGCAACGACAATCGCGGCGACGAAGGCCGGCGCGACGGATTGCACGGCAACGACTGGCGCGGCAACGAGAACCATGGCGGCGCGAACCGCAGCGCCTTCCACGGCGTCAACCATGGCAACGAGGTGCATCGCGAGGCCAACCGCGGACCACGCCTACGCGCACCATGCCAGTTATCATCCCAGAGGCGGCGGCGGACGCGGCGGCGGCGGCGCATGGCGGCGGACATGGAGGCCGGCGATGAGCGGGACGGTGCTTCGGCGCGGCCTGCTGGCGCCCGTTCTCCTGGCCGGACTCGCCGGCCGCGCGACGGCGCAGCAGGCGGCCAAGACCCAGGGCTTCCCGACGGCCGACGCGGCGGCGACGCGCGCTCACCGAGGCGGTGCGCAAGGACGACGACAAGGCGATCGCGGCCATGCTGGGCGAATGGTGGCGCGACTTCGTGCCCAACCGCGAGCGCGATTTCGGCCGCGAGCGCGCGCTCTATCTCGCGGCCTGGGACGACAGCCACAAGGTCACGATCGACGGCGACAAGGCCATCGTCGAGGTCGGCAAGACCGGCTGGACCCTGCCGATTCCCATCGTCAAGGACGGCGCGGAATGGCGCTTCGATGCCGACGCCGGCATCGACGAGCTGGGCGCGCGCGAGATCGGCCGCGACGAGCTGGGCGCCATCCAGACCCTGCTGGCCATCGTCGATGCCCAGCGCGAGTATGCCGCGCATCGACCCGATGAAGACCGGCTCGCCGGTCTATGCCCGCCGGCTGCTGAAGCCTGCCGGGCAAGAAGGACGGGCTCTACTGGCCGGCCGCGCCCGGCGAGCCGCAGAGCCCGCTGGGCGAGCAGGTCGCCAATGCGCAGCCCGACGGCATCGCGCCGGGCGGCCATTACGGCTACAATTTCCGCCTGCTCTACGCCCAGGGACCGGCGGCGCCGGGCGGCGCCCTCGACTATCTGGTGAACGGCCGCATGATCTGAGGCTTCGCCGCCATCGCCTGGCCGGCGCACTACGGCGAGACCGGCATCATGACCTTCATGGTCAACCACGACGGCGTCGTCTACCAGCGCGACCTCGGACCCGAGACGCGTCTGCTGGCGCCGGCGATCACCAGCTTCAACCCGGAGAAGGGTTGGGAGAAAGCGGATATGACGCCTCCTGAGGAGGCGATGTAGCGGGAGAGTAAAATGATGCGAACCAGGATCCTTATGCTGCTCGTTGCAGCGGGCTTGCTCGGCGGCTGCTGAGAACATGTCGCCCGGCCAGAAAGGCGCGGTGACGCGGCGCGGCGCTGGGCACCGGCATCGGCATGGTGGCCGGCGGCAGCTTCGGCGCCGTGGTCGGCGCCGGCCTGATCGGCGGCGCGGCGGGCTACATCGCCGGCAACGCCATCGGCAACCAAGTAGACAGGGAGTTCCGACATGATCGCCAAGATCCTCGCCGCCGCCGGCTGCGCTGCTCGCTCGCCTCGGCCGCCGCCCAGGCGCAGATGCGCGCCGACCAACTTCGACCAGGCGGCCTACATCACCTGCAAGGAAGCGCACGCCATGCAGCCCGAGGCGCGCAAGACGCTGGCGATCTTCCTCGCCGAGCATGCTGCGCGCTATCACGGCGTGACGATTCCCGACGACGGCCGCGGGGCACAGGTCGCCTATCTGGTGCGCGGCGGCTGCACCTTGGCGCCCGACGCCTACCTGTTCACGGTGATCGACCGCGCGATCGTGCCGAGATGAGCAAGCTGCCGAAACGGCAGTAGTCGTCATCGCGGTCGAAGTCCGGCCGCTCATGGTGCTATCCTCCGGGCAAACACGGCCCGGAGGAAACCATGTGGGTCCGCAACGCCTGGTACGTCGCCGGCTGGCTGCACCGAGTTCGCGCCGGGCGCGCATCCACGCGCGCACCATCATCGATCAGCCGATCGCGCTTCTACCGCACCGCCGACGGCGGGCTGGTCGGCGCTCGAGGATCGCTGCTGCCACCGTTTCGCGCCGCTCTCGCATGGGCCGGCTCGAGGGCGACGACCTGCGCTGCATGTATCACGGGCTGAAGTTCGCGCCCGACGGGCGCTGCATCGAGATCCCCGGCCAGAAGCTGATCCCGCAGAGCGCCTGCGTGCGCCGCTATCCCGTCGCCGTGCGCGGCAGCTGGGTGTGGGTCGTGGATGGGCGAGGCCGCCGCGGCCGACCCGGCGGCGATCCCGCCGTCGCTGGCGCTCGACGATCCGGGCTACCGGCTGAAAGCCGGCCATCTCGACTACGCCGCGCACTACCTGCTGATCGACGACAATCTCCTCGACCTTTCGCATCTTTCCTTCGCGCACGAGAAGACGCTGGGCCTCGACATGCCGCAATGGGCCGACGAGCGGCCGCGCATGCTGCCGCTGGAGCGCGGCCTGCGCGTGCAGCGCTGGCTGCGCCGACCATCCGCCGCGCGGCTTCATGAAGAAGAAGCTCGGCGAGCGGGTCGACGTGTGGAATTCGCTACGACTTCCTCTTTCCCGGCGTCTTCCTGCAGCGCACCGGCTTCTATCCGGCAGGGCACCGCCCGGCAGAGCGGCGGCAGGAGCCCGACCGGCCGCCGCTGTTCCATGCGCATCGACGAGCAGGCCGTGACGCCGATTTCGGCCGCGCAGCCTCGCGCTATTTCTATGCCGCCGGCGCGCGCGCGGGCGACATCGAGCCCGACAGGCTCGACCGGCTGTTCGCCGTCACCGAGACGGCCTTCGGCGAGGACAAGGCGCTGATCGAGGCGCAGCAGAAGCTGATCGACCTCGAGCCGGACCGCCGCATGCTGCCGACCAGCCTCGACGCCGGGCCGACCCGCTTCCGCAAGCTGGTCGATCAGCCTGCTGGCGGCGGACGGCTGCGCCGCCGGCCAGCGTCAGGTCAGCTTCACCATGATGTGCTTGGCGTAGGCCGGGCGCGTCGCCAGCCGGTCGTACCAGGCCCGCAGGTTCTTGAGCGCCGGGCGCTCGATGTCGAGCGCGTACCAGCGATGGACGAAGCAGCCGACCGGGATGTCGCCCATGGTGAAGTGCTGGCCCGCGACGTAGCGGCGGTCCGCCGAGATGCGCGTCGAGCCGGCCGAACAGCTTGCCGGCATCCTCGGCCGCCTTCTTGATCGCCGCCATGTCGCGTTTGTCGGCGGGCGTGCGCACCAGGCCCCAGAACACCACGCGCATGCTCTCGGAGATGGTGCTGAGCTGCCAGTCCATCCAGCGGTCGGCCTCGCTGCGCTGGCCGGGATCGTTGGGCCACAGCGTGCCGGCGGCATACTTGGCCGCGAGGTAGCGCACCGCCGAGTTGCTCTCCCAGATCACGCGGCCGCCGTCGTCGATGGTCGGCACGACGCCGTTGGGATTCATGTCGAGGTACCATTTCTGGTCGTTGCCGCCGAAGGCGCCGCCGACGTCGGTGCGCTCGTATTTCAGGCCGCACTCGTCGGCGGCCCACAGCACCTTCATGACGTTGATCGAATTGGCGCGGCCCCAGATCTTCATGGCTCTTCTCTCCCCTGCTATCAGCATTCCCATTCTGCCGTGCCGGCGCCGATCCGCAGCAGCTGCTTTGGTGTTGGGATTGTCGCCGGGCTGCGGCGACACGCCCTCGAACCGCACGTGCGAATCGTCGATCCAGACCGGCTTGGGCCGCAGGAACGAATCGGGGCCGGCGCCGGCGCAAGCCGGCATTGTCGACACCTCGAGCACCGTCGGCGGATCGGCCGTCATGTCGATGACGTTGAGGTCCACGCCGGACATCAGATTGGACAGCAGGGCGACGGCATGGCGGCCGGACGGCGACAGCACCGGCGGCGGCGGCGACCCGTGTCGTGCGACCGTCGCGCTCCGAGATCAGGTAGGCCATGCTGTCTTCGTAGAGCCCGACAGCTCACGACGTAGTAGCGCATGCGTCGGCCACCAGGCCGCCAATCGGTGCACGCGGAATCGATCGGCCTCGCAGGCCGGCTCGATCGTCGCAGTCGGTGATCTTCAGTGTCCGGTTCTCCTGCAGCTTGAGCTTCAGGATGGGCCGTCGCGCAAAGCGCGTGTCGGCGAACGGCGGCCAGCACGGCCGCTTCAGCCTGTCGGCCGGCTTGCGCGCCTTTGCGCGTCGTGCAACACGGCTGGTTCTCGATCGTCAGTTTTCGAGCCCCACAGCAAGCCCTTCGTGGGCATTGCCGTGCGCGTCCTGCGGTCTGCGCCGTGGCGACGGCGCGGCAACGCAACAGGGCAACGACAGCGAGGACCAGGCCGCAGCATCGACATCTCATGGTCCTAGTGCGCCGCCGCCCAGTTGTCGCCGACGCCGGTATCGACGACCAGCGGCACCGAGAGCGTGGCGGCGCCTTCCATGACCTTGCGGGCCACGTCCTTGGTCTTGTCGATCTCCTTGTCGGGCACCTCGAACAGCAGTTCGTCGTGCACCTGCAGCAGCATGCGCGCCTTGAGCCTGGCCGCCTTCGAGCGCCGGCGGCAGGCGGATCATCGCGCGCTTGATGATGTCGGCGGCGCCGCCCTGCAGCGGCGCGTTGATCGCCGCGCGCTCGGCGAAGGCGCGCATGCCCTGGTTCTTGTCGTTGATGTACGTGCAGGTGGATCTTGCGGCCGAACGGCGTCTTCACGTAGCCGTGCTTGCGCGCGTACTCCTTGGTCGTCTCCATGTAGTCGCGGATGCCGGGATAGCGCAGGAAGTACTTGGCGATGTAGTCGCGCGCCTCCGCGCTGGCCGATGCCGAGCTGGTTGGCGAGGCCGAAGGCCGAGATGCCGTAGATGATGCCGAAGTTGATCGCCTTGGCGCGCCGCCGCACCAGCGGGTCCATGCCCTTGACCGGCACGCCGAACATCTCGCTGGCGGTGATGGCGTGGATGTCGTCGCCGCGCGCGAAAGCCTCCTTCAGCGACGGCGAGTGTCGGCGACGTGCGCCAGCAGCCTGCAGCTCGATCTGCGAATAGTCGGCGCGACAGCAGCTTGTGGCCCTGCTCGGCGATGAAGGCCTGGCGGATCTTGCGGCCCTCCTCGGTGCGCACCGGGATGTTCTGCAGGTTGGGATCGGTCGAGGCGAGCCGGCCGGTCGCCGCGCCGGTCATCGTGATAGGAGGTGTGCACGCGGCCGGTCTTGGCGTCGAGCTCGCGCACCAGCGCGTCGGTGTAGGTGCCCTTGAGCTTGGCGAGCTGGCGATGCTCCATGATCTTGACCGGCAGCGCATGGCCCTGGCGCCGCGAGGTCCTCCAGGACGTCGGCGTCGGTCGCCCAGGCGCCGTTCTTGCTGCGCTGGCCGCCCGGCAGGTTCTGCTCGTCGAACAGGATCTCGCCCAGCTGCTTGGGCGAGCCGACGTTGAACGCGCCGGCCGGCGAGCTTGTGGATCTCGCTGCTCGAGCTCGAGCATGCCGCTTCTCGAAATCGGCCGACAGAGCTGCCGGAGCCGCGGCGCGTCGACCTTGATGCCGGCCGTGCTCCATGCCGAGCAGCACCGGGATCAGCGGCCGCTCGATGGTCTCGTACATCGCCGACCATGTGCTCGGCTGGCCAGCCGCGGCTTGAACTGCGCCCACAGCTGCAGGGTGACGTCGGCGTCCTCGGCGGCGTAGTCGCGCGCGCTTGTCGATCGGCACCTTGGTCGAAGCTCACCTGCTTGGCGCCGCTGCCCGGCCACGTCGGAGAACTTGATGGTCTTCTGGCCGAGATAGAGCTCGGCCAGCTCGTCCATGCCGTGGTTGTGCTTGCCGGCGTCGAGCACGAAGGACAGCAGCATGGTGTCGTCGACCGGGCCGATCTCGATGCCGTGGCGCGCGGAACACGCACATGTCGTACTTGATGTTCTGGCCGACCTTCAGCACCGCCGGGTCTTCCAGCAGCGGCTTCAGCTTGGCGATCGCCTGTCTTGAGCGGGAGCTGGTCGGGCAGCAGCTTGCCGTCGCCGTCCTTGGCCTGCCGGTCGCCGCCGAGATCGAGCGCGCCCTGCGCCTCGCCGCCCGGCGCGCGATGGCCGAGCGGCAGGTAGGCCGCGCGCCGGCGGCCGGAATTGACGTTGCCCCACGGGCCGTCGAGCAGCGCCAGCGACACGCCGACCAGGCCGGCATTGTTGGCATCGAGCGCGTCGGTCTCGCAGTCGAAGGCGACGACGCCGGCCTTGGTCGCCTCGGCGATCCATTCGTCGAGCGCCGTCTCGTCCTGGATCAGCTCGTAGTCGGCGGCGGTGAAGGGCTGGTTGGTCTTGGCGCTGCGCCGCCGGCGCGGGCTTGGCGCGGCCGGCGGCGGGCTGCGCGGCTGCGGCGGCTGGCGCGCCGGCGCGACGCGGCTCGGTCGGCCTCGCCCAGCTCGCCTGGTGAAGCGTGCCAGCCAGGCTCTTGAAGCCCTGCTGCTCCAGCCAGGGCAGCAGCACGTTGGGATCGGGCTTGCTGCTTGTCGAAGGCCTCGGGCTCGGCCGGCGTCGGCACGTCGTCCCTCGAGCGTCGACCAGCTTGCGCGGAGATGCGCGCCAGCTCGGCATTGGCTGCATCAGCGGCCTCGCGCCGCTTGGGCTGCTTGATCTCGCCGGCGCGCTGCAAGCAGCGTCTCGAGGTCGCCGTACTCGTTGATGAGCTGCGCCGCGGTCTTCGACGCCGATGCCGGGCACGCCCGGCACGTTGTCGGTCGGATCGCCGGCCAGCGCCTGGACGTCGACCACCTTGTCCGGCGTGACGCCGAACTTCTCCATCACCGCCTCGGGCCCGAGCTTGGTCTTCTTGATCGGGTCCATCATCTCGACGCCCGGCCGGATCGAGCTGCATCAGGTCCTTGTCGGACGAGACGATGGTGCAGGTGGCGCCGGCCTCGACGCGCCAGCGCGGGCGTAGGTCGCGATCAGGTCGTCGGCCTCGTAGCCGTCGAGCTCGCACACCGTGACGTTGAAGGCGCGCGGCCGCCTCGCGGATCAGCGGGAATTGCGGGATCAGGTCCTCGGGCGGCGTCGGGCCGGTTGGCCTTGTACTTGTCGTAGATCTCGTTGCGGAACGTCACGCTCGCCGGCATCGAGGATCATGGCGATGTGGTCGACCTCGGGCTTGTCCAGCAGGTCGGCCACCAGCATGCGGCAGAAGCCGAAGACGGCGTTGATCGGCGTGCCGTCGGGCCGCGTTCATCGGCGGCAGCGCGTGATAGGCGCGGAACAGGTAGCCCGAGCCGTCGACCAGGTAGAGGTTGCGGATCGGCTTGTCGTCGCCGCTGACGGCGCGTTGTGCCGTTCTTGGCCGCCGCAGGGGCGGCCGGTGCCGCTGGATTTCGCCATGGCCGAGGCGCACTGCGCACGCGAGGGCCGGCGTCCGCCCGCAGTCGGTGCGAGATGTAATCAAGTCGACCGGCCTTTTCAGGTCCATCTTGGATGCCTCACCACCGAATTCGCAGCGTCGGCAGCCGGTAGCGGTCCTGCGGATCGTTCCAGCCCTTGAAGTTGGGCTTGCGCTTCTCGGCGAAGGCGGCGCGCGATTCCATCAGGTCGCTCTTGGCGCCGTGCTCGTGCAGGGCGGCCGCCAGGCGCTGCATCTCGGGGCCGGGCGCCGGGCGCATCTGGCGCATCATGTGCACGGTGTTGACGCGCGAGGCCGGCGGCAGGGTGAGCAGGTGCTCGGCCATCGTCGAGCGCGCTCGGGCATCAGCTCGGTCGGCGTCGACCAGGCGGTTGAGGAAGCCGACCTCGTAGAAGCGCTGCGGCGGTGAAGCGGAAGCCCAGCGCCATCTCCATGGCGATCGGATAGGGCAGGTTGGCGACGTGGCCGTGATTGTAGCCGCCCAGCAGCCAGCGCTTGGCCTCGGAGACCTCGAACACCGCCTCGCGCACCGCGACGCCGCAGATCGGTGCGCTCGACCAGCATGAAGCCGCCGCCCATGGCGAAGCCGTTGACCGCGGCGATCACCGGCTTCTCGAGCGTGCCCGTCATGAACGGGATCCTCGATGGCCGGGCCGCTGGCCGCCGGCCACGCCGCGTCTGCAGCGATTCCTTCATGTCCTCGCCGGCGCAGAAGCCGCGGCCGGTGCCGGTGAAGATGGCGACCTCGAGCTCCTTGCTGTGGCGGAACTCGGTCCAGGCCTCGGCGAGCTCGCGTGCGCATCTCGTGGCTGAGCGCGTTCAGCCGCTCGGGCCGGTTCATGCGCACCACGAGCACCTGCCCGTGACGTTCGGTCTCGACGACGGCCATGTCTGTTCTCTTCGTATGGGTGGGACTGGGCCAAGTTTGCCGCCGATCGCAGCCGACCGGGCAAGCCGCTGGATCCAGGCGGAAACCCAGCCGGTCGACGGCACCGCCGGCGTCGGCGTTGCTCGGTCAGCAGAGGTCGATCAGCGCGCGCGGCGTCGATGGGCGCCACGGCGTCGGCTCCGTGAACCGGCGCAGGTGATACGGTCGTGGCGCCACTGCGCAGCAGCCCGGCGGCAAGAGCCGCCACCAGCCGATGCGCCGGTTGTTGACAGGATCTCGGTCGCCTGCGTGCCACGCCGATGGGCTGCTGCGCTCGTCGAGGCGGCGAAGCGCGCGTCATGGCCGGCCGCGCCGTTGGCGGCCGGGCCGCAGTCGGTCGGCGACGATCGTCCGGGCGCCAGTTCGCGCATCACGCCCTGGCGAAGTGGATGCCGGCGGTCCGGCACTGCATCGGGAAGGAGTGGATCTCGTCGGCGGCCACGCAGGGCCGCGCGCAGCTCGCCGGCGCTGCCGACGCGCGGGCGGCAATCGCCGCGGCGCACCGCCGATCGGCTGTCGCGCACCGGTGCCGATATCCCTGACCGACGGCAGCTGCGATAAGCGCCGACATGCGCCAGCTCGTCGATCAGCGCGCGGCTCAGGATCATGAGGTCGGCCGGCTCGCCCGCCAGCAGGCGGTCGCCTTCATGGCGCCGACGGCGCCGAACACGCCGTCGATCGTGCAGCCGGTCGCGGCCTCGAACGACCGGCTGCAGCGCCTCGACCAGTCCCTGCGCGGCGCCGCCGCTCAGGATCCGTAGCGTCTTCATTGCATCTTGATGCCGGCCTGCTGGATCACCTTGGCCCACTTGTCGATGTCGCGCCTGCAGGAAGGCGTCGAACTGGGCCGGCGTCATGGTCATGGGCACGGCGCCCTGCTTGGCCCAGGCCTCGCGGATCGCCGGCTTGGCGATGATCTTGGCGATCTCGGCGTTCAGCCGGTCGACGATCTCCTTGGGCGTGCCGCTGGGCGCCATGATGCCGAGCCAGATCGTGGCCTCGTAGCCCGGCACGCCCGCCTCGCTCACCGTCGGCACGTCGGGCAGCACGGCCGAGCGCTTCTCGCCCGGTGGTGCCGAGCGCGCGCACCTGGCCGCGCGTCGATGTTGCCGCTTCATGGCGGTGACGGCGTCGAACATCATCTGCACGTGGCCGCCGATCACGGCGTTGCGCGCCTCGCCGCTGTTCTTGTGCGGCACGTGCAGGATGTCGGTGCCGCTCATGGCTTTGAACAGCTCGCCCGCCATGTGATAGGGCGTGCCCGGCCCGGACGAGGCGTAGGCGAGCTTGCCGGGCTCGGCCTTGGCGAGCGCGATGAACTCCTGCAGCGTCTTGGCCTGCACCGACGGGATGCACCACCATCACCAGGTCCGACGAATTGACCGGCGCCACCGCCACGAGGTCGCGCATCAGCGCAGTAGGGCTTGTTGGCGAGCAGCGTCTCGTTGGTGGTGTGGGTGTTCGACATCATCAGCAGCGTGTAGCCGTCGGGCGCCGCCTTGGCGACGATGTCGGTGCCGATCACCGCGCCGGCGCCCGGCTTGTTCTCGATCACGAACTGCTGCTTCAGCGCCTCCGACAGCTCCTGGCCGAGGATGCGGGCATAGACGTCGGCCGGGCCGCCCGGCCCGAACGGCACCACGATCCTGCACCGGCTTGCTGGGCCAGGATTGCGCCGGCTGCCGTGCGCCGGCGCAGCGACGGCGACTGCGGCTCGATCAGACAGGCCGAGTCTTGCGAGCCAGCGCATGGTGTTCCTCCCTGATCTGTCCCACGTCGTTGTTCCGCGTGGTTGCGGCGCACGCTTCATCGCCACGACGCCATCAGCGAGGCGCCAGCTCTAGGTCGTGCCGATCGGTCTGCGCCGGCCGCCAGCGCAGCAGGTAGGCCTGCACGCGCCGCACGATCGACGCCAGGATGACGCCCACGATCATCAGCACGAACACCGCGACCATCATGCCGGCGGCCTCGCCGCGCGCCTCGGCCTCGATGATCATGCGGCCGATGCCGTGCTCGGCGCCGATGAACTCGCCGACGATCACGCCGATCAGCGAGAAGCGAGACGCGCGGGCGTCAGCGAGGCGAACAGCCAGGCCATGGTCGAGGGCACGATCACCGTGCGCGTCACCTGCCATTCGCCGGCGCCCAGCAGGCGGGCGGCGTTGATGTGGTCGCGATCGACCGAGCGCGCGCCCTCGAAGGTGTTGAAGAACACCAGGAAGACCACGACCAGCCAGGCGGTCACGATCTTCGAGGCATCGCCGATGCCGAAGGCCAGGATGATGATGGGCGCCAGCGCGATGCGCGGGATCGAGTTGAAGGCGGTGATGTAGGGATAGAAGATCTCGCTCAGCCGGTCCGAGCGGCCCGAGCAGCAGGCCCAGCGCGAAGCCTGAGCTCACGCCGGTGGCGAAGCCCCACAGCGTGTTCTTCAGGGTGAAGTAGGTGGCGATCCAGAGATTGTTCTCGGACTTGCCGATGCAGCGCGCGAAGGCGCCGCGGCCGCCGAAGGTCCACTGGCCGTCGCGAGCGAGACCAGGCAGCCCATGCGCAGGAACTGCTGATAGATCGTCGGACGGCTTGGAGACGAAGTAGGGATCGAGCAGGTCCGGCACCAGCCAGGGCACCGTCGCGCATGCAGGTCCCAGCCCCATTCCCAGATCGCGAGCGCGCCGAGCCCGATGGCGATCTGCCAGACAGCAGCGTCGATGGCGCCGCCTCATGCGCTGCGCCCTTTGGCGAATTCCTCGCCCAGCGAGTGCCAGATGCGCGAGAACAGCTCGGCGTACTGCGGCGTCTCGCGCAGCGTCACGGCATCGCGCGGGCGCGGGAAGTCGACCTTGAAGTCCTGCTTCACCCGGCCCGGCCGGGCCGACATCAGGATGATGCGGTCGGCCAGCGTCAGCGCCTCGCCGAGATCGTGGGTCACGAACAGCACGGTCTGGCGCGTCGCGCTCCCAGAGGTCGAGCAGCACCGAATGCATGTCGAGCTTGGTGTGGGTGTCGAGCGCGCCGAACGGCTCGTCCATCAGCAGGATCTCCGGCTGCGGCGATCAGGGTGCGCATCAGCGACACGCGCTGGCGCATGCCGCCCGGACAGCGACGACGGTAGAAGCGGCGAAGCGGTGAGCCCGGCAGCAATACGTAACCT
>ERZ1370068.7866-contig-6759_pt1 | contig 55921 bp, 87 predicted proteins | sample MGYA00561227_ERZ1370068 | MGnify/ENA primary metagenome ERZ1370068 (study PRJEB38410, sample SAMEA6850437) | metagenome | study: Metagenomic assessment of the ecological functions of the soil: analysis of the soil microbiota associated with the... | reverse complement strand
GTATGCCGTTCAGTTACGTATTGCTGCAGGCGATGCGCGCGCAACTTCGTCCGCCTCGGCAGAAGCGGCCCAGCGGAATCATCTCGATGATCTTCGCGCGATAAGTTTCATCAAGCGCGCCGGCCATGTCAGTCGCAACCATGCCGAGCGCGAGCGCGTTACGACCGTCACTTCTCCGACTCGCCACTTCCTTGGCCAACGCTTTCGTCAGTCCCACCATTCCAGCCTTCGATGCCGAATAGTTTGACTGTCCCGGCATTCCCACTTCGCCGCTGATCGAAGAGATGTTGAGTATCGATCCCCCTTCGTCCTGGCGCAGCATGGTCCGTAGCGCAGCCTTGGAAAAGTTCCAGGCGCCCTTCAGATTCGTGTCCATGACAGAATCCCAGTCTGACTCCTTCATGCGCAGGATCAGATTGTCGCGGGTGATGCCGGCGTTGCTGACCAGGAAATCGATGCGGCCTGAAAGCGTCCTTCACCTGCTTGACCATCTCCGCCGCGGCTTCCGGTGTTCGCCACGTCGCATTGAGAGGCGAGCGAGCGCTGGCCGAGGGCTTCGATCTCTTTCGTTAGCGACTCAGCCGCCTCGGCGCTCTTGGCAGGTAGTTGAAGGCGACATCGGCGCCGCGGCGCGCGAGTTCAAGAGCGATGGCGCGACCGATGCCGCGCGTGGCGCCGGTGACGATGGCGGCGCGTCCGGAGAGTTGTTTTGATCAGACATGCTTAAGCACAAACCTCAAGATATTTTCCAGCGACTGCAAATACTCTCTGAACTCCGGCGCCAGGTCTTCATGCTGCAGACCAAACTCGACCGTCGCGATCAGGAAACCTAATTTGTCGCCGGCGTCGTAGCGCGTTCCTTCAAAGCGCACCGCATAGAATGGCCGCCGCTTCAAGAGTGATCGCATCGCGTCGGTAAATTGAATTTCGCCTCCGCGCCGGGCCGCGTTTTTTCAATTTCGTCAAAGATGTCAGGCGTCAGCACGTAGCGTCCGATGATGGCTAAATCAGACGGCGCTTCAGCCAACGGCGGCTTCTCGATCATGTCGTTTATTTTGTAAACACCGTCTTCGATTTCTTCAACATCCAGCGCACCGAAACGCGAAATCGCTTCGCCGGCGACGTGCATCGTACCGATTACCGGAGCGTCAAACTTCTCGTAGACGTCCAGCAGTTGTTTCAGCGCCGGCGTTTTGGAGTCGATGATGTCGTCGCTCAACATCACGGCGAATGGTTCATCCCCGACCAGATCGCGCGCCTGCAACACCGCATGCCCAAGGCCGAGGGCTTCCGCGCTGGCGCACGTAGCTGACCCGGGCCATCTCGGAAATCGCGCGCATCGCCTGAAGTTCCGCCTGCTTGCCGCGCTCTTCAAGGAGTTTTTCCAACTCAAACGAAACGTCGAAGTGATCTTCGATCGCCGCTTTGCCTCGCCCGGTGACAATGATGACCGACTCAATCCCGGAAGCGACGCGCCTCCTCGACCACGTATTGGATCAGAGGCTTGTCGACCAACGGCAACATCTCTTTTGGAGAAGCCTTAGTGGCTGGTAGGAAACGCGTTCCCAATCCCGCGGCGGGAAAAACTGCTTTACGAACTCTATGGGCCATACTGATCGATCAAAACTATTGTTGAGTGGTTATGAGTTGAGACTCACCACAGGTTGTTAAAGCGGTCGTCTTGACACTGCACATCGCTGTCAGCCAGCGTCATTTTCTTTGTCGAAAGTAAAGACGACTCTCTTACCACATTTTGCGGGAATAGAACAAATGCTTGATCTGTGAGCATTCCCAAATTCCTTAACAAAAGAGCATTACTTTGCATTTCGGTGTGCAAGTTCGGTGTGCAAGATCGCCTTGCGAGGTTCAGTTACCCCAAACGGAGCCGGAATTTTATTTGACCGGAGCACGAGATGGGAGTAGGATTTTGCTTCCCCGATTTAGTAGCAAGGCCCGCTAAGGTTTTTCTCCGCACCTCCTAAACAAAGCCCGACCCCAAAGCCGCATTAAGGTCAATAGCCCAGCGTAACCTCCCGCTTTGTTGCGATAGCTTTTGCAACTGGTGAAGTAAGGTCCATGGGCTACAAAACCAATCTTAAGTCAGATTCCTTTCTTAGTTCAGATTCCTTGCAATCGCATGCTCACGGTGCCAGGCTGCGCGCCCTCACTGAGCCATCAAGAGCCTTGCTCCAACCGCAATCACATGAACAACAACAATCGTGGCTTCGCCCACAACGAACCAGGGGTTTCCAGAGGGTTTCTTTCCAGCGTTACCAAGGGGTCAGAGCAACTATGTGCAGTTTGCTGATTGGCAAATTGCGAGTTTTCTCTTGCACGAAAGCACATTGAATAGTTTTTCCCGGAGGTGAAATACAAATGACGAAACTTGCAAGAATTTCTAGCCTGCTCTTGTTTGCCGCGGTGCTCACAATTGCCTTGTGGATTTCGCGGTTCCCCAGGAGTGCTTCTGCTCAACACGCCAACATGACGATGGCGTCGCAACAACAAAACCAGCCACCGAGATCGTCGGCACATGCATATGAAGAACTGGATGCTGGAGCCGACCGGCATCCCCGGTGTATTTCCACTGGATCCGCACTCGATTCCTAAGTTCAGGAACCCAACTGATCAGGATGCCGACCTTCGTCCCCGTGGGGACGCAACGCGAACCGTCAACTGGCAGGAACCTTCCGCTCTATGATGTCACCGAAGAGACAGTTCAGATTCCACTCTTGCCGTCGGGATTCCCGACGACGAAGAGCTATGCTTACGGTGGTAAGGTTAACCTGGCCGCCCCCGGCCAGCCCGCAAACATTGTGACGGCGTTCTCGGTGCCCGGACCAACCTTCGAAAGCAACGCGTAACCAGCGCATCTTCGTCCACTATAGAAATGACCTCGATGGCGATCATCAATTCCCAGTCGATCCAACGATCATGGGGGCCAACGTCAACAACTCGCCAATACCGGAGCCTCCATTCACGCCTTTCCCTCCGGGCTACGAGCAGTTTCAGGATCCTATTCCGACCGTGGCGCACTTGCACGGAGGCGTCACGCCGTCCGCTTCAGACGGCTTTCCGGAGGCCTGGTTCACCAAGGGCCTGCGCCGGAGAGGACCGGCATTCACTACAACCACGTTCGAATACTTCAACGGGCAGTTAGCCACAACGCTCTGGTATCACGACCACGTCCTGGGAATGACGCGCCTTAATGTGGCCGCCGGACTGGAGGGCACGTACATCATTCGTGACCCGAATGACAACATCGCGCCACTCCTTCCTCAGGGAAATTCGAGATGCCGCTCATGTTGATGGATAAGGCATTCAATACCGATGGCTCGATCCATTTCACGCAAGTAGGCGACAACCCCGACATCCACCCGTACTGGGACCCCGAGTACTTTGGCGATACGATCCTGGTCAACGGCAAGGTGTGGCCGAACATGAAGGTAGAACGCCACCAGTATCGTTTCCGCATCGTCAACGGTTCAAACGCGCGGTTCTACAACTTGAAGCTTTCCAACGGCCAGTCGTTCATCCAGATCGGCGGCGACGGTAGCTATTTGCCGGCGCCGGTGACCCTGACGGAAGCGCTCATCTGCGCCCGCGGAGCGGTTGGACATTCTGATCGACTTCTCAAACTTGCCGGCCGGAACGAAGATCATCCTGCTAAACACCGCCAATCAGCCCTTCCCAGGCGGCGATCCGAACGATCCGGACACGACGGGTCAAGTCATGCGCTTCGAGGTGGTGAGCTCGCCCGTCGTCCATCCGCATGCCTTGCCCGCCACCTGATCACGGTTCCCACGCTCATTGAGACCGAGGGTATCGGGAATCCGAAACTCTTCACCCTGAACGAGCAGGAGAGCGACGTTGGCGAGCCCGTAGCGGTTCTCCTCGACGGCCAGCATTTCGATGCGGATATCACCGAGGTCCCCAGGGCCGGCACGACGGAGGCGTGGTACTTCCAGAACCTATCGGAAGATGCCCATCCCATACACGTCCACCTGGTTGAGTTTCAGTTGGAGGATCGACAGGATATCGACGTCGATCGCTTCAGGACCTACTGGGAGAGTCTGAATGGCTCGACCCTTCCACTCGATCACCCCACGATAAGGGCCAATGTCGAAACTGCGGTCTTCGATCCGGCGACAGGCACGGTCCATGACTTTCTGACGGGTGAGTCGGAACCGCCTTCGCCTCAGGAGAGCGGGTGGAAGGACACCTTCGTCGCCCCACCCGGACAGGTCACTCGAGTCCTGCTCCGCTTTGCCCCGCAGTCAACGAGAGAGTCGGACTTGTTTCCTGGTAAGAATGCCTTTCCATTTGACCCGACGGCAGGGCCCGGGTTATGTGTGGCACTGCCATATTCTTGATCACGAAGACAACGACATGATGCGCCCGATGAAGATTACAACTATGCAAGCTATCGCCAGTAATCGCAGGGCGCTCCGAAACCACAAACGCCATCACTAATTTTGCCAACTTGGTCTCCAACGTTTGGTGAGTAGTGCAACGGTGTGTCGCAAGTGGGAGCTGAGGCGCAGATAGCGCATTCAGCTCCCTCACTTCTGCACGGCAGCAATTCTCGCGGTAGGCGCGGCTTCCAGGTAAGAAAACAACGAGTAAACATTCTGTTCTGGCTTCGCGCTCATTGCGAGCGAGACGCACGAGTCAACTGCACGAATTGTGAACCTGCCACTGCAGGTGGTTCTGACCAGAGGGCACGGTGAGGGTCGGGGCTAAGGTCACTACCCGACGCACGGTGTTTCGTCAGCCTCACGCGGGGCTGCAACTAAGGACGGCCGCTCAAGACTGTTGTAATTTGGGCCATGGTTCACCGCGGGCCGAGATGGCTTCGATGCGATCCGATCCACTCTTACGCAGTCAGCATCAACCTACATAGCAGGTTTGCCATTGCCATCGCCAACTGGGCGGGTAAACTTTTTTGCCGTCGATTCGACGACCTAACAAACGGACTTTGGTCCCTCGCACTGCGCTTGCGATAAGCCGGCGGCACCGCTCAAAATCGCCGGCTATTTTCCCGGGTTTTCAAATGTGCACCCAATGTGCATACACTGACACACTCGGGTACACTCATGAACCACGGTCGGTCACATTTCTAAGCAAAACGACCCTCGGAACAAAACAAAAATACAGAGGCAACAAATGCTTGATCTCAACTACGTGCGCGAAAATCTCGAGAAAGTGCGCGCCGGTCTGCAAACGCGCGGCGTGGCGCCGGAAGCTCTCGATGATTTCGCCGAAGCCGACGCCGAACGTCGTCGCATCATTGCCGAGTCAGACCAACTCAACGCCACGCGCAACACAGCCAGCCGCGAAATCGGCGCGCTGATGAAGGAAGGTAAACGCGACGAAGCTGACGCGCGACGCAAGGAAGTAAACGAAACCAAGGAACGGATCGCGGAGTTAGACCGGCAGCGCGACGAGGCCGAGACGCGCATGCGCGTGTTGCTGACGTCGCTGCCCAATCTTCCCGCTGAAGGCGTGCCGGTTGGCGAAGGTGAGGCCGAAAATGTTGAGGTGCGACGCTGGGGAGCGAAACCGGAATTTGATTTTGAACCGAAGGATCATGTCGATTTGGGAACGAACCTCGGCATCCTGGACCTTGAGCGGGCGGCGAAAATTTCCGGCGCGCGCTTTGGGATCCTGAAGGGGCGCCGGCGCGCGCCTGAGCCGCGCCCTCGTCAACTTTATGCTCGACGTGCAAACGCAGGAGAACGGCTACGCCGAAACGTTGCCGCCGTTCATCGTTAACGCGAAAGCGCTTTTTGGCACGGCGCAGGTTGCCGAAGTTTGAAGAGGACCTTTTCAAACTCACTGACGAGCGCGGGCTGTACCTGATACCAACCGGCGAAGTGCCGGTCACGAATTATCACAGCGATGAAATACTCGACGCCGCCTCGTTGCCGCTCAAGTTTGCCGCTTACTCGCCGTGTTTTCGTTCAGAGGCCGGCAGCTACGGTCGCGACACGCGCGGCATCTACCGGCAACATCAGTTTGAAAAAGTTGAATTGGTAAAACTGACGACGCCGGAAGAGTCGATGAACGAACTCGAAAGTTTGACGCGCGACGCAGAGACGATTTTGCAAAAACTCGGCCTGCACTATCGCGACGGTCGAACATGTGACCGGCGACCTCGGGTTCTCCGCGGCGAAGTCGTACGACGTTGAGGTTTGGCTGCCGTCGTATGGCGAGTTCAAGGAGATTTCGTCGTGCTCCAACTGCACTGACTTCCAGGCGCGGCGCGCGCAGATTCGCTTTCGCCGATGCCGGCGGTGCGAAGCCGGAGTTTGTGCACACCTTGAACGGCTCAGGCCTGGCGATCGGACGAACGTGGATTGCGATTCTGGAAAACTTTCAGCAGGCGGATGGCTCGGTGGTGATTCCGGAGGCGCTCAGATCGTACATGGGCGGGGCTGGAAAAGATTAGTGGGCAGTAGGCAGTGAGCAGTAAGCAGAAGATGAAGCGGTAAAGGGTCGAGGCAAAGGCAAAGGTAGTGAAGCCGACTCAGCGCCAAGTTTCCTTTCCCCCTTACCCTGCTTCACCCTTATTGCCCTGTTCCGCTCTATTTGATTCGCAGATCGAATGGCATCAGCAGCATCGAATCGCCGCTCTTCATCTTGTCGAGCAACGCCATGTAACGCACCGCGCGGCGCGCATCTTCGGGTAGGGCTGCCAACACCGCCTCGCTGTTGCTGCACCTTCGTCTCGGTTTCGTCACCCCCGCTCAGCAAATTCCTGAATGAACGTGCGCGGGTATGGCAGAATCACGCGATGCACGCCTTTGTCTTTGGGAATCTTCGCCAGGTCCTTCGCCACTTCGACCGCGCGATCCAGTCCGCCAAACTCGTCAACCAGCCCATTGTTCAATCCCTGGGAGCCGGTCCAGACTCTTCCCTGGCCCAACGAGTCAATGTAAGCGGCATCCTTGTTGCGGCCCTGAGCGACCTTGGGAACGAAGTCGTTGTAGTAAGTTGTCTTGATCCAGTCTTCAAACTTCGCGCGCTCTTCAGGGTAAATTTCTCGGTTTCGCGAAACATGCCGGCGTTCTTGCCGCGCAGAATGTATTCGTTTGAAACTCCGATCCAATCGTAGAAGCCACGCAGCACTGGCTTCCCGGCGACCACGCCAATTGAGCCGGTGATCGTCGAAGGTTCAGCAATGATCTTGCTGGCGCCGCAGGCGATGTAGTAGCCGCCGGAAGCGGCCACGTCGCTCATCGAGATCACCACCGGCTTCTTTCTTTGGCAGCGACAACGGCGTGCCAGATGATGTCAGACGCGAGACCGGAGCCGCCGGGACTATCCACTCGGATAACGATCGCTTTGATAGTCTTGTCTTCGCGCGCATCGTTAATCGCTCTCGACAGCGTGTCGGAACCAATCGACTGCGCTGCCGTTGGGACTGTTCTCCGATTGTCCGGAACCGATATCGCCAGTGGCATAGATGACCGCGATTTTCTCCCCTTCGTCGAGACCCAGCGATTCCGGGTTCAACCTGCTGGTAGTCGTAGCTCTTCACCAGCCGGAGTGGTTCAGCTTCTTTGTAACCCAGCTTCGTTTTCAACTCTTTTCAAGTTCGTCACGGTAGGCGACGCCATCGATCAAGCCCGACTTCTTTCGCTTTCAGCGCGCCATAGGGAGCGTCATCGATTATGGCCCGCATCTGGTCAGAGGTTTTGCCGCGACCTTTGGCGATGGCATCAACGTAGCGATTGAAGAGATCGTCGAGCAGCGAGTTCATGAATTCGCGGTGAGCGTCAGACATCTCCTTGCGCGTAAACATGTCGCCCGCGCTCTTGTATTTTCCGATCTGGTACATGTCAGGATAGATGCCCGAGCTTGTCGAGCGAACCGCGGAAGAACATCACGTCGGCGGCCAGGCCGTTGATGAACAACTCTCCCGGCGGCGCCAGGTAAACTTTGTCGCAGGCGCTGGCGATGTAGTATTCCTTGTTCATCCCGTATTCCATGTAGGCGTACACCGGTTTGCCGGAGGAACGAAAATCCGCGATGGCGTCGCGAATCTCCTCCGACTTGCCCCAACCAGCGCCGGACATGTCGATCTCCAGCAGGATCATCTTGATGCGCTTGTCCACCTTGGCTTTCTTGAATTGGAGGACCAGGCTGGTGAGCGACTGTTCGTTGCCACCAAAGAATCTTCTGAGTGGGTCATCGGGAACGTAGTCGGGAAGCGAGCCGGCGACGTGTAGCGTCAGTACGCTGTTATCAGCGATGGTGGGTTCACTGCGGCGGAAGGCGGCGACCAAAACAGCGAGACCTATTAACGCAACCAGGACCAGTCCCACCACAATACTTCCGATAATCAAAACTGTTTTTCGTGTACGCGACATTGCCATAAGATTTCCTGCCTTAAACGATAGTTTGACGTTGTTTCATAGCGGAATAATTCGTTGTTTGAGTACGTTGGCGGGTGCGAAAAGGTTTAGGAGAACAGTGTGCGGTGGGCAGTGTGCAGGCAGTGGACAGTGGGCGGAAGGGGAAAGGGTAAGGGGGAAAGGTAAAGGAGTGAGAACGGAATCTTAGGAAGGGAATCTTCCAACCCCCTTCCCTTTACCCGTTCCCCTTTTGTCCTGTTTCCCCAGTGGTCTTAACTATCCAGCCGCCACCGACCACTTCGTCGCCGCGGTAGAAGACAGTGGCCTGACCGGGGGTGATTGCTCGTTGCGGTTCGTCAAAGTCAATGCGAACCCGCCCGTCTCGGTCGCCGGCAAGCGGCGTGATGGTGGCCTGGGCGGGTGTGTGACGGTAGCGTACGCGCACTTCCGCGCGCACGGGCCCATCCAACTCGCCCGGCTTATCAAACGCAACCCAGTTGACGCCGGCAGCAGTGAACTCAGTTGAAAGCAAATCGTCCTGGTGTCCCACTATGACCTGGTTCTTCGCCGCATCGATCGAAGTAACGTAAAGCGGTTGTGGCCCGGCAATACCAATCCCGCGCCGCTGGCCGATCGTGTAGCGATGGATACCCGTGTGTTGACCAACGACTGCGCCGCTCTGGTCCACGATGACGCCTGCGCCGGGCAAGCGCTCAGCCGCACCTTCGGCTTCGAGGTAACGATCGATGAACGCGGCATAGTTCCCGTCCGGAACAAAACAGATTTCCTGCGATTCGGATTTCTCCGCCACCGCGAGCGCGTGCTCTCGCGCCACTTCGCGCACTTCCGGCTTAGACATTTCGCCCAGGGAAACAGGGCCCGCGAAAGTTGCTCCTGCGTCAGTTCCCACAGAAAGTAAGATTGGTCCTTGTCAAGATTGCGCCCGCGAAACAGCCGGTAGCGATTTGCAGCTTCATCGTATTCGACCCGCGCGTAATGGCCGGTCGCAACTTTGTCGCAACCGAGACTCGCGGCCAGCTTGTCGAGTGAAGCAAACTTCAGCCGGCTGTTACAGGAGACACAGGGAATCGGCGTCTCGCCGCTCAGATAACTCGCGACAAACGGCTGCACGACGTCGCGCTCAAACTCGCGTTCGAGATTGAGCACGTAAAACGGAAAGCCCAGTTCTTCGGCGACGCGCCGCGCGTCGTAGACGTCGTCGAGCGAGCAACAGCGCGAAGGCAGCGGCTCGCCATTCTCGTCCACACTGATCCGCGACGCTGGTTCCACAACTGCATCGTGAAGCCCACCAGGTCGTGGCCCTGTTCTTTGAGGATTGCCGCTGCGGCTGACGAATCCACGCCGCCAGACATTGCTACTGCTAGTTTCATAGCCTCCAGTTTCAGGTTTCGAGTTCCAAGTTTCAAGTCACCACGAGTGTTGGGTGGTAAATTGGTCGTTTGCTGGGCTTTCCAGCGGATGCTAAGATCGCGACCTCGAAACTTGAAACTGAGAAACTTGAAACTGTGTCCGAATCAGCCATTGAAGAATATCGAGTTGCCGCAGAGCCTTACTATTTGCCGATTGGCCGCGAAGTAGATCTCTTCGAAGCGGCCCACTCCGCGCGCCTGCCGGTGATCCTCAAAGGCCCAACCGGCTGCGGCAAAACGCGCTTCGTCGAACACATGGCGTGGCGACTGGAACGTCCGCTAATCACCGTCGCCTGTCATGAAGACCTGTCGGCAACCGATCTCGTCGGACGTTTTCTGCTCGAAGGCGAAGAGACGGTTTGGCACGACGGACCACTAACCTCGGCCGTGCGCAACGGCGCCATCTGTTATCTCGACGAAGTAGTCGAGGCGCGCAAAGACACCGTCGTCATCATTCATCCACTTACGGATCACCGTCGCCGTTTGCCGATCGAAAAGCGCGGCACCATTCTCGACGCGCCGCCGGATTTCATGCTCGTAGTTTCGTACAACCCTGGTTACCAATCCATTCTCAAGGACCTGAAACAATCGACCCGGCAACGCTTTGTGGCGATTGACTTCGACTATCCGCCGCCGGAAATGGAAACCGAGATCGTGGCGCGTGAAGGCGGAGTTGACGAAGGCACCGCGCGAGACCTCGTGCTGATCGGGCAGAAGGTTCGCAACCTGCGCGGCCACGGATTGGAAGAAGGCGTCTCCACCCGCCTGCTGATTTATGCAGCGCAACTGATTACGCTCGGCATCCCGCCAATCACCGCCGCCGAGGTAGCGATGTGTTCGCCCATCACCGACGACCGCGAGCTGCAACGCAGCATCCGCGAGATCGTCACGACGGTAATTTAGGTGCCCGTCCACCGGCTGGCATTTCAATGCAAGACGACAACAGCGATCCAGAAGTCCCCAGCGCCGAGCGTCAGTCATTTCTAAGGCTGACGCGCGAGCTGGCCAGTTTGCCGCTCGAGCAATCGGCGGCGGCGCTGGAGACTAGTGCGGCGATCGCCGGCATTTCTTTGCGTGCCAGCATCGAGTTTCTGCGCGCCGCACCGGCGGCAGCAGAGGTTTTGCAAGCGGCGGAGTTGCGCGCCTGGGGCGATCTGGGCCGGCGGCTGGCGATGGGCGACGTCGAAACTGCAATCACATTTTTTGCCGAAGGAGTCAACGGCTTAAGCGACGTTCCCGCGATTGTTCATCCGTTAGTCTTCCAACTCTGCGCCCGGCAGATAACGCTCTCGTCGCCGATCGCAGTCGAAACGTTTCGCAACCTTCCCGCTCTGACAAAAACGATCGAGGATCCTGAGGCGCTCGCGTCAGTTCTCGAAGTCGCTATGGAAATCGCCCGCAGATCAGCGAAGCACAGCGCCGAGTTTCTGCGGACGGCGCCGGCGGTCCTGGACCGTTTGCGGCGAGCCAGGGATCCAGCGCTGCGGCAAAGGGAATCGAGCTGGCGGCGGAGTTTGCGGCGCGCGCCGGCGGCATTGCGGCGGACGCGTGGGCTGAATTGCCGGCGGCGCTCGCGAACCTCGATTCAACTGACGCGCTTAAGACTAATCAACGCGACGCTCGGTTTTCTCGAACGCGGCGGCGGCTCGGCGCTGCAGGTTCTGATCACGGGCGGCGGACTGCTGCGGACGCTGCCGGAGATCTTCGATGAGTGGGTGAAACTACTCTGGACGGTGGCCCAACATGGCAACGCCAGCCTGGTCGCTTTTGTGCGCAGCAGTCCGCGGTTTGTGCGCGCTCTCGGCCACGAAACGGATCGCGCGCGGCTAACTGACCTTGCGTTGCGTGTCGTCAAGCTCACGCGCGAAATCGCGGAGACGGACGGCGAAGCGGCGCTCGCTTGTTTTCGTTCGAGCGGTCTGGCCCTGCGAACCGTTTCGATCGAGCAGTTCGAACAATGGGCGCGCCAGGGTTTGGCCGCGCACAGCAAAGACGCGCGCGCGCGTCGCAGCTATTTTGCGCTGGAAACTCGCGGCAGCTACGACGCGCTCGAAGCGGCAGCAATGGCCTGGCGCTGGAGGCCGTGCGGCATCTGCTGTTGCTTTACGTCGAGGCGCTGACAGGCCACGAAGTTGAGATAAGCCCGCTGGCGGCGGTGCCGCTTGAATCGCGCATTGCCGACGGCCGCACGATTCACCTGCCTTCGGTGGTGGCGGAGTTTGCCGACGACGAGCTCGACTTTCGCCTCTACAAAGTGCTGGCGGCGCATGCGGCTGGACAAATCGAGTTTGGTACTTACGAACGTGGAACAGCTTCGTTGCAGGCTGCGTTCGCTTCGCTCAGCGAGACCTACGCGGCTGAAAACGCTGACGCGCTGGACGCTTTTTCGCTTCCGGACGAAATGGTAGGACAGAGCATCCCTGTCTGTCCCTGACTCGGAAATCCTTCTGTCGACAAAGGGACGGGCAGGAATGTCTGTCCTACGAGACGTTGACTATCGCCGCGTCCTGCATCTGTTTCCGCAGCCTCAACTCGCCCGCCGGATCTTCGGCACGCTGGAAAACAGCCGCATCGATCGACGGCTCCGTCAGCAGTATCGCGGCCTCGCACGCGATCTCGATCTGATTCGCGAGCACCTCCGGCGTGGGCGTCCGGCGATAACCGAATTGCCGGCGACGTTGCTTCCGTTTCGAACTGCTTTTTCAAATTACTTTGCTCGGCGGCGCTGCCGACGATGCGCGACAGTTTTACGGCCAACTTGTTTCCGAGCTTGAGACCATGACCAACGAATACCTGTCCGTTGAATCGCCGCGACCGTTGCCGACACCCTGATGGCGACGAGCGCGCGTCTATTCCATGTTTCAGTCGCTGGCGCCCAACGAGGACTCGATTCAGGAACTTGAAACGCAGGAAGAGCCTGCGGAAAGTGAAGACGAAAACTCGATCTCCACGGAAAGTTTCAACCGCCGGCCTTCGGATCGGAATCCGCAGCGACGCGACGCGCGCGAGCTTTTCAACGCCTGGAACGATCCCGACAGCGAAGGCGAGCCTGACGAGCTCGCGGGCGCCGAGGCCTGGACCGAAGCCGAACTTCCGGAGCAGGCGATTGAGGAAGGCGAAGTCGCTTACAACTACGACGAGTGGGATCGCGAGTTAACCGATCATCGACTGGGCTGGTGTCGGGTGATCGAGAAACGGGTGAAGCACGGCGATCGCGCCTTTGTCGAGCAAACGCGCGAGCGGCACAAGGGCGTGATTTCTTCGATCCGTCACCAGTTTCAGCTGATGAAGCCGGAAGACCTGCTGCGCGTCGGCAATGAACTGGACGGCGAGGAGTTTGATCTCGAGCGCGGTTATTGATTACGTAATCGATCGCCGTGCGGCCAGGTTTGGCGCCGGACACCAATCTGAGCGGCTGTATACGAAACGCCTGCGGAAGCGCCGCGACGTGGCGGTCTCTTTTCTGCTGGATCAGTCGTCGTCAACCGCACGCACGATTGGCCGTCATCCGCTGCAGCCGTACACGCGGCCAGGCCGGCGCATCATCGAGATTGAAAAGGAAGGTTTGGTGCTGATGAGCGAAGCGCTCGAAGCTGTCGGCGATACTTATTCGATTAACGGGTTCACTTCCGAGGGCCGGCGCAACGTGAAGTTTTACGTGGTGAAGGATTTTGACGAGAAGTATTCGGATGAAGTGAAGCAACGGATTGGCGGCATCACTTTCCAGAACAACACGAGGCTGGGCGCGGCGATTCGACACGCGACGGCGAAACTTGCGAAGCAGGAGGCGCGCACACGCCTGCTGATCGTTTTGTCCGACGGGCGTCCCTACGACCACGACTACGGCGACGCGCGTTACGCGCGCGAAGATACGCGCGAGGCTCTGCGTCAGGCGAAGAACACCGGGATCACTCCGTTTTGCATTACGATCGATCGCGAGTCGGAAGCTGAGTTGCGCGACCTCTACGGCGAGATTGGCTACACGATCATCGACGACGTGCTGTCGCTGCCTGAAGCGCATGCCGGGGATTTATCGGAGACTGACGACTTGAGACCAGTCGGCAGGAAGCAGGAGCAGGGAAGGCAGGAAGCAGGAGCGCAGGCTACGCACTCGGTCAAGCTTTTCGTTAACCTGCCTACTCTGCCGCCTGCCTCCTTTCCTTCCCAGCCGCCGCCGCCGGGCGTTTCAATTCTGACGCGATCGCCGGCTTTCAGTTCCCAGGTTCCTTTCGATCCGATCCTGCGCGCGCGATTATTGCGGATATTGTCGCTGCTACCCTGGCGAATAATTGTCGCCTTGCCGGTCGTTCCGTCCGCGCCGCCGTGATAATCCGTAGGGCCCGCGCCTGCGCCGGTCCGCCAGCAGAGACATGCGCGCCGCGGCGAGCGTTTCGATCTCGCGGACCACGCCGTCGCCGCCTGTTGTGTTTACCCTGGCCGCCAGAGCCGTGGCGAATTCGATACTCGCGCACGCGCAGCGGATAGGCATACTCGAGCGCTTCGGCGGGAGTGTTCAGGCTGTTAGTCATGTGCGTGTGCACCGCGCTCAACCCGGCGAGTGCCGGCCGCGCGCCCATGCCGCCGGCGACGGTTTCATAGTAAGAAAACTCGCTGCCCCGGCTGTCCGGGCGGAATCGATGCCGCCGATCGTCAGGTTGTTCATCGTTCCCTGGCTCGCGGCCGGGATTCTGTGCGGCAGCGCTTGGGCCAACGCCTTGAACAGAACGTCGACGATGCGTTGCGAAGTTTCGACGTTTCCGCCGGCTACCGATGCTGGGTGGACGGCATTAACCACCGTGCCTGCCGGCGCGACGACGTTCAATCGGCGCCATCAATCCGGCGCTGGCCGGCACGTCGCCCTCAAGCAAACAACGAAAGACGTAGGAGACTGCCGAAACCGTGATCGCTTCCACGGCGTTGATGGGGCCGGCGCACTTGCGGCGGCGCTGCCGGTGAAATCAACCAGCGCCTGCTGCCCTTGATGGTAATCCGCACCTTGATCGCAACCTCACGATCAGTGACGCCGTCGTCGTCAAGCGCGTCTTCGGCCTGCGTAGTCACCGTCGGGAATCGCAGCCGATCGCGTGGCGCATCAGCCGCGCGGAATATTCGATCAAGTGCGTGGCGTAGTCAGCGGCTTCGCGTTCACCGCGGCGCTCGACAATCTCCAGCAGACGCGACGGCGCCGGTTTTCAGGGAACCGATCTGGGCCTGAAAATCGCCGCGACGTTCGTCGATGGCTGCGAACGTTTGCCAGGATCAATCGCATCATGTCTTCGTCGAGCTGCGCCGTTTCTCACCAGGCGAATCGGCGGAATGCTCAGGCCCTCGCCGTAGATGTCCGTCGCCATGCCCATCGATCCGGGCGTGGCGCCACCGATGTCGGCATGGTGCGCGCGATTGGCAACGTAAAAGAGGTGACGGATGACCGACGACCGCCGACGGTTGACGACGTCGGTTTTCGCGGTCGACGGTCGACGCGTCGTCGATCCTGCACCGCGAACACCCGCGGCTACTAAGGTAACGTCCGGCAGATGCGTGCCGCCGGCAAACGGATCGTTTAGAGCCACCACGTCGCCGGGCTGAAGATCGATGTCTCTTAAGGCTGAGGCAACGGCCATCGGCATTGAACCAAGGTGCACGGGCATGTGATCGCCCTGCGCGATCACGCGCCTGTGTGAGTCGAAGACCGCGCAGGAGTAATCACGGCGCTCCTTGATGTTCGGCGAGAAGGCAGTGCGGCGCAGCGCGATGCCCATCTCCTCGGCGACGGAGGTGTAGAGCGCGCGATAGATTTCGAGGTTGTCGGATCGAATGACTTCATAGCTTTGCTAACCGCCAAGACGCCAAGCGCGCCAAGATGTTCCGTGAGATCAGGCTCAACTACATCGTGCGCAGTTAGGAAGTGAGCCTGCCCCCGCTCTTCTCCCACCACGAATTGTCATCCTCAAGAGCTTTTCTGATGATAAGGCAGCGGGGCAGGCCCCTTCCCAACCTGCGAATTTACGCCACTCGAATGATCAAGTTTCCATAGCTCGTCAACGTCGGCAGCGGCAACTTGCGGAATCAGCGTGGTTGAAGAGTACTCAGTGACGATGCACGGCGTTCGCAGCCGCGCACCGACGGCAGTTCTGCTCGTTGATAGACGGCCAGGTCTCAATTTCTTTCCAGCGACATAAGCCATTGCGTATCTCGCCGGCTCCGCCAACCTTCGCTTGCGAGACTCGCTCGCTGAGCGGCGTTGTTCAGCGAGCTTCTCAACCAGTCCACTCGACCGAACCCGGGCGCTGACAACTTCAATCACGTTCGTTTCCTGCGCGTAGCCGTAGCGCTCACGATGCGCGCGATGAAAACTCGCCGCCAGGTTTCCGCGCGACTGCCTAATCTCCAGGTCAAACGACTGGCCCTTGTAACGCATAGCGAGCGAGCGCTGATGGCGTTGCTTTTCTTTGGGAAAGCCTTCGCGACGCAACGCAACTGCGGCGCTCAGTTCCATCTTCCTGAAGGTCTTGATCCAGTTTCTGTTCGCCTCTATGTTCAAATCCCGGCACGACTTCAACCATCGTGGTCCGGCTCTGGTCCTTCACGACGTCGGCGGTGAGGACTCCGATTGCCGAAAGCGCGCCCGCGGCGCTGGGCACGATGATGCGCGGAATGCGCAGCGCCTGGGCCAGGTCAACTGCGTGCAACCCGCCGGCGCCGCCGAAGGGCAGCAACGCGAACTCGCGGCTATCGTAACCGCGCTCAACCGAAATTCGCCGCAGCGCGCGCTCCATATTTGTATTTGCGACCGACAAAACTCCCTGCGCCGCTTCGATCGCCGTAACGCGTCGACCAGAGGCTTTGCTCATTGCCATGGCCAGTTGGCGGAGCGCCTGCTCAGAACGTGCTTCGTCGAGGGAAATCGCCGCCCAACAAACCCACGCCGCCGAAGTGACCTAACACGACGTGAGCGTCAGTCACAGTCGGCAAGAACGCACGACCGTAACAAGCCGGACCGGGATCAGCACCCGCCGATTCCGGACCAACCCGCAGCGAACCGCCCTCGTCGACTCGCGCAATCGAACCGCCACCCGCGCCCACGGTGTGAATGTCCATCACCGAAACGGCGACCGGCAGGCCCGACACGGAAGCTTCGTTGGTCATGCGCAGGCCGTCGCGTTCGCAAAGAGCACGTCGGTCGAAGTTCCGCCCATGTCGAACGTGATGACGCTGTCAAGCCCGCGGCCCGCGCCGCGCGCAAGGCGCCGACCACGCCGCCGGCAGGTCCGGAAGAATTGTGCGCACCGGCTCCGCAGCCGCGACCGAGGCCGAGATGCTGCCGCCGGAAGATTGCATCACGCGCAAGCTCGGCGTGTTCGCTGCGAGCCGCTTCGAGTAAGAGCCCATCAACGGCTGCAGGTACGCGTTGATCGCCACGGTCGAAGTGCGCTCAAACTCTCGATACTCGGGAAGAATCTGGTAGGAAACCGACAAGGGAACGCCGAGAACAGCGAGCGCCTTTGCAATTCGTTCCTCGAAGCCGAGTCAACGAATGAGAAAAGCAGGCAGATGGCGACTGAGTCAACTTTCGCTTTCCGGAGCCGCTGGACCAGCGCCGACAACTCTGCCTCGTCCATCGCTTCGATGATTTCGCCGGTCGCTGTCACGCGTCCGCGTACGCCGAAGCGAAGATCGTCGGGCACAAGCGGCGGCGGCCGCACGGCATTCAGATTGTAGAGTTCCGGCCGCGCCTGTCGCCCGATGACAAGTACATCCTCGAAGCCTCGCGGTGGTGACCAGCGCAGTCCGTGCGCCACGGCGTTCGAGCAGCGCATTGGTGCCGACGGTTGTGCCGTGAACAACTTCGATGTTCTTGAGATGAACGCCCGTCTTTTCGGAAATTAACCGGAGTCCTGCCGCTATGGCGTGCGAAGGATCTGACGGCGTCGAAGCGAGCTTGAATACTTCCAGACCCGCAGCGGCCTCAGCGGCAAAACGAAGTCGGTGAAGGTGCCGCCAGTATCGACGCCAACGCGAACCTTGCGAACACGTGATGGTGATCGCCGGCTGCGAAGTGGCTTTGTGACCATTTGACCAGGGACGGGAACGGATCGAGTTCAGATTTGAGCTGCAGCCAATATAGTCACAAGTAAAAATGTTGACAAGAAAGACGCTGTGACTAATATAGCCTGCGACTTTTGTTAACCGCCAAGACGCAAAGAACGCCAGGGAAAGAGCCGCGCAAATCACTCAGAACTGATATCCTCTGCTTCCCTTTTTGTCCTGGCGAGCTTGGCGCCTTGGCGGTTACCAGTTTCCAGTTTCTTGGTAAGATTGAGGAGGCCCCCGATGAAACAAAACACATGGTTCAGCAGCTTCGTTTGCGGTTGCGCTGTTTGTTGTCTGCGTGCTCGGTTGTAACAAGCCTGACACTGGTATAACGAACACTACGTCAACTCAAACAGCAACAGTAGCAGCGCGGCGTCGCCAACCACCACGCCTTCAGCCGACATCGCGGGTGCTTATTCTGCTCGTCGGCACTAACGAAGATGGCAGCCCCTACAAAGGCGCCCCTTGACGTCATCAAGCGTGGCGACGTTTATCAGTTTCGTTGGAATGCCGGGCAAACCATACGACGGCGTCGGCGTGCAGAATGGAAAGCGTGGTGGCGGTGGCTTTCACCGGCGGCGCCGACGGCAAGGGCTGCGGCGTGGTCAGTTATCAGATTCTCAGTGACGGCACGCTCGATGGTTCTCTGGGGCTACTGGGGCGTAAATGAACGCGGCCCCGAAAAGGCCGAGCGCACCGGCGGTTCGGGCATCGCCGGCGACTACAACCTCAACGGCAAGAATCCCAACGGCAGTGCCTACAAAGGCACGCTATCGATCACACACGAAAGGTGGCGGCTACGCATTCGCGTGGAGCAATAACAGTTCGGGTTTTGGCGTCAAACAAGGCAATTCACTTTCGGTTGGAATCGGCGGCTCGCGTTGCGCGTTTGTGGCTTACGAAATCAAGCCGGACGGAATGTTGGAGGGAGTTTGGGGCGGCTACGGGAGCGACCGAACGGGGACTGAGAAGGCGACGAAGAAATAATAGAGCAGGCGGCAGGAGCAGGTGGCAGGAAAACGAAACGCCTTGATGGCACAGCCTTCTTCGGGTTCCTGCCGACTGCCCCTGCCTCCCTGCCTACTGGATCGTTACGAAGCAGCCGCTTACATTCGAGGCCCGCGCGGCGTCAAGCACAAGTTGCACGCTGATGACCATCTGCGAAAGTCGCCGCGCCTTCAACCGTTTTCGTCCCGCTCTGAGCGCGGCCACGATCGCTTCTGAAAAAATCCGTGAAGCCGCGCGACCAGCTGCCATCGCGCATGCCGGGCGCAACCAGATCCTGGACCACTGCCACCGGGCGCCACGCGCCGGAACCGGCCGGCGAATGCCAAAGCGCGCCGCCTTCTTCAACCATCAGCGCGCCACTGCTGCCGTAAACCTCCAGCTTGTTGTCGTGCGTTGTCCTGACTCGACCACCGAAAGTGTTGCCGCTCCGGTGGCACTTGATTGTCAAGCGGCGAGTCGGCAAAACGGAACAGCAACTTGACGTCGTCGTCGGAAGTGACGCGCCGCATTGTTGCCGCTGGCTTTGTCCGGCCTCTCGGCTGACGTGGGTTGAGAGCAGGCCGCAAACTTCGCTCACTTCCGTGTCCAGCAGCCAGCGAAACGAATCAACCGCATGCGAGCCGATCGCGCCCAGCGTGCCGCCGCCCAGCGTCTCGTCCGACCACCAGTCCCAGTTTCCCAGGACTCCGCGGTAGTCTGAGCGGAAAACGTAGTTGCAGTGGCGAACTGTGCCGATCGCCCCACTGTGCAGCATCGCGCGCAGCTTGCGCCGGCTGCTCAGAAATCGCAGCTCATGATCGATCAAGGCCAGCACGTCGGCCTCGCGGGCGGCGTCAATCAGGCGCTGTGCTTCCGCGGCGCTCATCGCCATCGGCTTTCGCAAAGCACGGCCTTGCCATGGGCAAGCGCCGCGAGGGTGATCTCCAGGTGAGTTGCCGGCGGAGTAACGACGCTGACGAGATCGACGTCGGCCCTGGCGACCAACTCCTGCCAATTGTTAGCTACGTGTTCAATGCCGAACTCTGTCGCAACACTCTCGGCGCGTTCGCGGTGCCGGCTCGTGATGGCGACGACGCGCGCGCCTTTGCAATTGCGAAAGCCGGGAATCTGCGTCGTGCGCGCAAAGCCGGCGCCGACAATGCCGATGCCTACAGTTTTTCGTCAGTCTTTTCAATCTTCATCTTTGCTGGCTCACTTAGCGTGGGAACTAAACGGGCAGTGAATCATCTTCGACCTTTTCAAGGCACTTCCTCAGGCACTCACGCAATTGGGGCGTGCCAGTCTGCAACCGAAGTATTGAAAGTGCCAAATCCGGCGGCAGTTGGCTTTCGTTGCCGTAATACTTCAGCAGCGAGTCGCGCTGCTCGGGCGGCAGGACCTTCAGGCACTTCTCCAGACACGCGACCGCGTGCAGCGATTCGGGCGAGCCGCCTGAGACAGTCCCGGCGGCACGATTGTAATCACTTTCGCGCATGATTCTAACGGAAAACTCGGTGCGGCCGAGTATAGACGAGTTTCCCGCCGCGCAAGAAGTGATGGGGGTGGATTCAGTTCCACTTCTTGATCTTCGGCCAGAGGTCTTGGAGGTTTTGGTTCAGGCCGCGGCAGAGAAAGACGTCGTAGTGCTCATCGCGGCGGGAGTATGGATGAGAGACGCGGCCCACTGCCTCGACAGTCTTGAAGTGTTCGCGATCGCCCTCACCATCGCTGCCCAGAACGATGACGATCTCGCCGGTGTAGTCGCGCGGTCCCCAAAGCCAATAACTCTGATGGTTACTGATCGCCGGCGGCAAGCCATACTTTGGCCCGAAGAAATCGATCGCTCCCGCCTGGCCGTAACTGTTCGCGAAGATAGCGGTCCGCTGGCGTTCTTCAGGGCTGAGACTCAGATAAACGCGCGCCACTTCGCGGGTCATGTCTTCCCAGCCAAACTCGTCGGCGAAGTACTGTGGCAATGGACCAGTGTTTTGGCTCTCTGCCTTCGGCGGTTCAATGCCCAGGGCTTTTTGGTAACGGATGTAGGTTTCAACGGGCAACACCGGCAGCACGGTCGGCAAAAGGACCGCTCCGGCGATCACCATCAGCGCGACGTAGACGGGACGAAGCCAAAAGCGATACGAGCGAGGCGAGTGTTTATCCGCTCGGGCGCGCGTGAGTGACTCGAACGCCACGAGCGCCGGCGGCGAAGAGCATTGGGTAGATCGGCGCCAGATAGTAGTTCTTGCTCGCGAGCACAATCAGCAAGACCAGCATCACCAGATAAGTCCAGCCGAGCAGGCGATAACGGCCCTTGTTCCCGAAGAGCAGCCACAACAAGCCACCCGCCCAGAGCGGAAACAAGACTGGATTGAGAATCATTGCCTGGTCCGCGACGAACGCAAGCGGACTGCGCACGACGTCGCGACCACTGGCGCGAATGTTGTGCATCAGCTCGAGAAATGGAAAATTGTGCCGCACCAACCAGATGAGGTTAGGAAGGAAAATTAGGACCGAGATCATGGCGCCAATCCAGATCCAACGGCTCTTCAGGAAGCGGCGCTCTCGCGTCAAAAGCAAACCGGCCACGACGCCAATCACGAGAAACGCCACGGTGTACTTGTTTTCCATTCCCAGACCGACGAACACGCCAAACCAGAGCCAGTAGCGCGGCTGGTCGAAATTGATCGCGCGAACCACGCACCAAACCGCAGCCATCCAAATCAAGGGCTCGAACGCGTTCATAGTCAGCCAGTGGTTCATGCAGCAGGAAGATGGGAACCGTGATGACGGCCAACGCGGCGACCGCCTGCGCAAATCGTCCGCCGCCCATTTCACGCGCGAGGGCGCTCCGTCAGCCAGACGAGCGCGGCTCCAGCGAGAGCGGGCAACAGGCGCAGGCCGATGAGCGATTCACCAAAGGCATGCCTGGCAAACCAGGCAACGAAGGCAATCAGCGGCGGCTGGTCCACGTAACCCCAATCGAGATGCTGGGCGCAGGCGAGGTAATAGAGCTCATCGCGAAAATTCCGTAGCGTGATGCGGTGAAAAGCTGGATCAGCAGTTTCAGGGTCGCGAGATAAAGGACGATCGCGGGGCCCGACGTTAAGGTGCGCCTTTGTGGGTTGGGTCATGGCGGTTAGTCCAAAGTCCAGCGTCCAAAGTCCAAACGCAAAAACAGTTCAATTGTGTTCTGTGTTGTTTGCGCGCGTTACCCTCAGGGCCGAACCTGTGTCCCCACTGGACTTTGGACCTTGGATATTGATCTTTGACTTGCTTCTGACAAGAAGGTCAGAATCGCGGATAACGAATGCTGGACAAAGTCAGTGCGAATCTCGCTGTAGTAAAGTCCCTGACGAAGTCCACCCAAAGCTAAACTCGACATTCGGTAGCAAAGATTCATCGCGCCGCTGGATGATGAGTTGGTCCAGAAACCCGAAACCTTGCAGGAAAGACTCAGTGTACCGTTGCCGGCGCGCTTTGTCCCCGAGGGCGGCCGCCAGGTGGTCAGCCGCGCCGACACCCTCGAGGTAAACGGCGGTCGTGTATCCCGGGTGTCGGCTTGATGATCATTGATGAAGGCGCCCGCCTTCTCTTTGTTGATACCCGAGCAGCCAGTCGGCAATCTCAAATACAAACTCGGCAAACTCGGCCGCGCCGGTCACCTGCCACCATTTGCTGAAAGCCTGCATCAACCAGGTGACCTGGCCGAAATCTCGCCGGTAACGAAAGCGATGCCGGTAGTAGCTGAAGCTTCGGTGCAATTGGTTTTCGTTTATCGTCGCGGAATTTTCTGCGGCGGCAACGGCCAGCGCCAGCAGCGCCTGAGGGGAAAGTAATCCTGGAAAGCGTCGGTGCCGGCGCTCGGGTCGCGATGAGTTGAGATGCGTCCGGAGGGGCTGGACCATGCGAGCCAGCGTCGCGCTCAGGCGGTCCATCATCTGACGACGCGGGTCGTTGTCAACCAGATTGCTGAGCGCCAAAAGCAGAAACGAGCTTTCCGAGACGCTAGCGGCTTCATCGTTGGACTGCAGCCATACCCCCTCGTCACAAACGCACGCAGTCTGCAGAAGGTGATTGATGGCCCGGTCGGCTGCATGCTTCAAATCGTCGCCGCCGAGAATGCGGCCAGCGCGTGCGAGTACCCAGGCGCCGTGGGCCAATCTTGGCAAACCGTTTCCCTCGTCAAGCCGGTTTTGAAATGGTTGATAACTGGTATAGAGCCCGCCGTCTTCGTGCTGTTGCCGCACTAAGATAACCAGCCTGCAGCGGCGCATAGTAGTTAAGAAACTCCTCGGATGAAGGCGCTGGTTTCTCTTGCGAACAGAAAGCCTCCAAGCAAGGGCGATGTACCAAACGCATCGGCCAGCCAGGTGGCGCAATCGAACCGGCACCAATAGTAAGGTGGTTCGGTGAGGCCGGCCTTCTCGATCACGGAACGAGGAAAATCCGCACGATCGATGTTATGCGTTGCGGCCACAAAGGCAGCAACAATCCGAGACGATCACCGCGATAGACCATCAGCGTCTGTTGCCCGTGGCGATAGTAAGGAACAACCTCTTCCGGCAGCAGCTCCCCAATCTCAAGCGGGTTATAAAGGAGAGAAACGGTCACGGCGACGGCAGACGGTTCAACTGGAACCTGCGCTTCGAAACGTGCGTCAGCAAGCGCGGCAGGCGCGAGCCGTCGGACATCGTCATCAAGATTATTGGCCGCGGCTCCCATGCAGCCGCGCAATTGGCCATTGAGGTACACGGTCACATAAACGGAATCGAGCGGCTCGGAGACTAAGTTGCCTGCGAGCGGTTTGGTTGTTTCCGGCCGACTGAACAATCGCGCCAGGACGAGGTCGCGGGCGCGCTCTGCAATCCGACCGCAGACACTTTTGTCCTGCGGCCACGGCAATCCCTCCGCGACAGGAACGCCGGTCGGCTGCCAGGCGACCTCGGGCTCGATCGCTTTAACCACCTCGTGCCGAAGTATTTCGTAAGCGCTCGAAGGAAATCAGTTGTCCATTCTTAATTCGCGCGTGTTGAACTGTTGCCACTCATTCTGCGATGCCGGGCATCCGAGGTAGCGCGCCGCCCATCGTGGCCCGTCGTTCCAAACTGCGCACGACGATGCCGTAACCGATCGTTATCGAGATCGCCGACGTTGCACCTTTCGAGCGCCGTGAAGAAGGTTAGCGGCGATGCCGCCTCGTTGACGATCTTCAATCCCGCCTCGCCCCGGGCCATATCAGTTGCGAGTTCTGAGTGATGCGAGCACGACGTCTTCAGCCGCGGACTGGTGGTCTCGCCAGGAAAATGCCAGAAGCCGTCGCGAGCGTGACGCAGATGTATATCTTGCAACGAGCGCAGATCTGACCCAGGCGCCGCCGGAGGAGTCGTAGTCCAGATCCAGACGCGCCGGAGCCCGCAGTAGTTTGCCAGTGGACAAATATTCCGAGATGACCAGCCGCGCCAAGTGCGCCGGTGCAGACCGTCAGGCGCGCGCTGCGGGCTCCATTCGAACTCCGGAAACCATTTGGAAGGATTCGCGAGCAGCTGGTCTTCATCTTTCATGTGGGCCAGTGAAATCGTCCCAGATATCGTAGACGGCCTCCATGTGATAACCGCGCTCCTGCAGCTGCGCGTAACCGCCGTACCAACCAAACCGCACCAGGCAAACGCCGCCTTCCACGCGCAGTCCCGCCTGCTCGAGCCGTTCACAGGCCTCCAGCATTGAAGTACCCGAGCTGACCGAATCGTCGATGAGAACTACGGGCTCCGCAGGGTCGATCTGGCCTTCAATCAACTTCAGCGAGCCGTGTTCTTTCCGTTCTTTGCGCACCAGCAAACCGCGATAGCGGCCGCCGGATTGAAGCACGCAGGACTGAAGAATAGGTACGGCGGTTAGTCCGTAAGTCGCGATTTGCCGGCCGTCGAAACGCTGGAGTAGTTCGAGCACACAGCGTCCGGCCAGCTCGCCGCCTCTGGTGAGAGCGTGACCGCGAGCGAATCAAGCATCCAGCGAGCGGAAGTCCCGTCGCGCGAAAGCACCGGCTGCGTCGGCGAGCGGTGGAGAATAGCGTCGCGGCGCAGCAGCTCGATTAATTCTGAGCGAGCGGAGTGAAACTGCTCGGGCAGTGTTGCCAGGGTAGTCGAAAGGGCTTCACGCAACATGTGGATTGAGTCTCGGTGCGTTCTCGGTGTCCGCTGTGACTCTGTGGTAAGCAGTCGTTAGCAAGAATTCACCACCGAGGCGCAGAGAACGCAGAGGTTACACAGAAAAAACCGAAACCTAGAAATACGGATTCTCCGGCAACGCCAGACTGAGATAACGATTATCAAGAAAAACCATGAGGTCGCGAGCGACAAATTCCGCCAGAGCTGACTCAACCCAGGAGCAGCGTCAAATCTTTGCGGCGATCTCTTTCGGACTGCGAGCGTCCGCGCAATACTCATACAGCGTCGCAGGGTCGTCGCAGTAGCTGAAGGAACGCGGTGAACCGTTACGTCCATCCTCAATCAGGATCGTGGCCCAGGCTTTGCGATAACGAAGGTAGGGGCCGCGGCGACTGTTGCCAACGCTGTTGCCAGATGGTGACCGCGTCGAAGATTTCGTCGTACTCATGATCTGCAAGCGTGTCGCCCATCTCATGTTCAAAGTAATATGAAACACGTTGCAGGTTGAAGCGATCTCTTCGGGAACAGAAAATCGTAGCAGGGCGACGGCACTAAACCTCGGATCGACTGCGTCTCGGGTTCGACGTACATCGGCGATCCGCGATCCGCGCGCGCCTTGGCGATGGCCCACGGCGCCTGCCAGTGATGAATCTTGGGAATGATCCCCGCCTGGAGTTGATAGTTCTGCACAAAGTCTCGCCGGGAAATCTGGCGAGGATGTTGTAGAGATTGTTAATGCCGTAGTAAGTGCACCACTTGATCAGTTCGAGGTTGCGCATTCCGGTCGTATGCTTCCGCATCAGTTTCAGCAGATGGGTTGACAGACTCTCGACGCCGGGTTGAATCGAAAAGAGTCCGCCATGCCGCATCTGCTTGAGTTGCGCGCGCGACAGACTGGGCCGCACCTCGTAATGGATGCGAATGTCGGTATTCGCTTCCGGCCAGCCGCGTGAAGAGTTGGCCGACATACTTCGGGCGCCATGATGTTATCAATCGCATTGAAGTCGAGGATCCCGTAGCGGCGCGACAAAACGTCGAGTTGTGCGATGACGTGATCGGGATCTTTGGCTCGAAATTCCATGCCGGCACGGTTCAAACCACAAAAGTGCAATGGTTCTTCATGCCCCACCAGCAACCGCGGGCGGTCTCGATCGGCAGCAAAACCTCCTGCGAACCGCCCCAATTTATGTAGACACGCCTTCGCGGCGGGCGTAAAAGTATTCGTCGAAATCCGGCACCGGCGTTTCGTTCATCCTGGAAAATTTGGCGCGGCCGCCGGAAGGAAATGTCGCTGCCGTCGCCCCCGTCCCCATCGCGGCGCCAGAAGACCCCAGCCTGCCCCTGCATCGACCGGCCCTCATACACGCGTCGCACTATCTGCGGAAAAGTTTCCTCGCCATCGCCGCAGTGAATGTAGTCAACCTGCGGACAGCCACGCATGATCTCTTCGGCGATGTCGTCTTCGAAACTGGCGCCGCCCATGATTATCGGTATGTCGGGATAACGTTGCTTGAGCGCGCGCGCCAGCGCGAGACTGGCGAGCGTTTGCTGAAAGACGACTGAGAATCCGATCAGTCCAAAACGACTCCAATCAATGCTGTTGACGCAAAACTCGATGAATTCGGGAGCTACTTCGTCACGTATGCGACGAAAGTCTGCCAGCGAACAGCCGGCCTGATCGCAGATGCCGACAAACGTGTGTTGTAAATCTCGAAGTACTGATCGTCGTCCGCAAAATCGCCGAAAGCTGCTTTGGTCCAGATCCATTCCCCAACCATGCAGGGATACACATCCGACAGAGTTTCATTGATCCGCCAGCCAACGAAATTTCCGAAATACATGAAGAGCGAGAAGGGCTGAATCCGGAATGCCGGCTTGCTCGAGAGTTGGTTTAAGCAAGCCGAGTTGAAAAGAAGGGAAACGCGCGGAGAGCGTGGGCATGCTCACGAGCGCCACTGGTTTGGTCGATTCCGTTGTCATGAGACCATCCCCCTTCCGAAATATTAGGCGACGCACGACGCGCCCGCGCCTATCAATGGACCAGGCCAAGAGCAGACCAGGCAGCGAGCCCTGGCAGCGAGATTGCCCCGCAAACAATCTCGCTGCGCCGCGTGCTGGTGTGGTTCGGGTGATCGAGAACGTTCCTTTGCCGGACTTCGCGTTTCTTCTTCGCGAGCGTTGCGGTTTCCCTCAAACATTTACCGCAAAGCGCGCAAAGCAAATCGCGGAGCGCCGCAAAGAGGTGCGAGCGTTTCAGCGACTCACTTCTTTGGCTTCGGTGCGACTTCCGGATGAACCTCGGGCCGCGCTTTTCCCGGCGCCACTTCCGGGATCGGCCGAGCAGTCTTGTCCGGCGCGACTTCCGGAATCGGACGCGCTACATCAGGCGACACTTCCGGAATCGGCCGAGCAGGCGCGCCCGGCGACAGTTCAGGAATGGGCCGAGGAGCCTTGTCCGGAGACACTTCCGGAATCGGTCGAGCAGGCGCGCCCAGCGACAGTTCAGGAATGGGCCGAGGAGCCTTGTCCGGAGACACTTCCGGAATCGGTCGAGCAGGCGCGCCCGGCGACAGTTCAGGGATGGGCCGAGGAGCCTTGTCGGGCGACACTTCCGGAATCGGCCGAGCAGGCGCGCCCGGCGACAGTTCAGGAATGGGCCGCGCTATACCAGGTGCCACTTCCGGAATCGGTCTCGAAGTCTTATCCGGCGAAATCTCCGGAGCGATCTCTGGCGAAATCTCTGGCCGAATTTCCGGGCGAATCTCGGGTCGGATCTCCGGCGCAATCTCCGGCCTAATCTCAGGAGCTATTTCCGGAACCGGCCGATAAGGTTTGCCGGGCGCAATCTCGGGTGACACTTCAGGTACCGGTTTGTAAGGTCTGTCGGGTGCGATCTCCGGCGCGACCTCAGGTATTGGCCGATAAGGTTTACTCGGGGCGATCTCCGGCGAAACTTCCGGTATCGGCCGCTGCGGCGCTTTCTCCGGCGCAACTTCTGGATGCACGCCCTGCTGGTACTTCGCCGGGGCAACCTCCGGGATCACTTTAGACTTGTCTCTTGCTTTGATCGTTCATTGATATTCTCCTCAAGAATGGCTCTACCCACCCGACGCGAGGATCAAGAATTCTCAACTCCAGTCGGTGGTTACTCGGTTCGCTAAAGAAGTCCAATCCGGGTGCGCTGGAGTAAACAGTGACGTTGCGACACGGGAACTCGAATCAGCAGGGACCGACTCGAAGTCCTCATATCATTTAACTGGAAACTACAGACACATACGGTGAAACCAGCGGCGCGAGAAAGATTGATGTGAGGCCAACAAAAAGACAGAGTTTTTGTCAGCAATTAAAAATCGACTACGTCTAATCTGCCAGGAACGCGAGAGCAGCGTAAGCTTGCCTTTTTCGGCCTGTCAATAAAAATCCGGACCAGTGATAAAAACGTGAAGTTTTCCGGCTGCCTGCTTGCCCAACCCCACGCCTCTAAACGGTGCTGGCTCAAGACGAGGCTTGTAGTTGCGGTCGAGCCTTATCGGAAAAAAGTTAATGATGGTAAATCGCTCACCATCGGTAACCGGGGTTACTTCGTGAAGCCGTCTCGGACGCAAAAGCCACCAGTAAACCAGTTTCGCCCCAGAGCGGGAACGTCACTGACTGTTGCTGAGCATCACCCTCGCGGCAGAAAAGGAGCGCGCCGCCGCGGAAAGTGTCAGGCTCCAACTCCAGTGGCAGCGTCGTTTAGGAATACCACTATCGAAATCCGGCGCACCCGCAAATGATCAAACTCCAACTGTTCGCTGTTGCCGTCCTGGTGGCGAACGAAGAAACTCTCCGGCGCGATAGACAAGAAACTGCGGTCGCTCGCAACCGGTTAAGATCAAGTTTGAAGTGTGCACTGAGCGCGGGTAACTGCTGGAGCAAGCGTTCCTGAACCCAGTCGATCGTTTCTGCGGAAGGATGAAGGCTGGTGGCCCTGCGAACGTCCTCGTGGACCAGGTCCGGAGAACCCTCGATGTATACCGGCGCTTGCGTGGTCGGAGCGGAACGAATTTCAGCGACGATCCGCGCACACGTTTCGGCGTCGATAAATTTCCGCCGGAGGAATAAGCCGAAGTCAGCAGCTGGATCCGAGGGAGTCATTGCGGAGTTTAGTCAATCCCCTCTAAACACGAGTCGATCAGTCGCCCTGATCCTTGAAAACGATTCGGTCTTCGAAGACGCAACAGTCGAGGCCCGTGTTTCGGAGACAAGCAATTGCGTCACGCCGGCGTCTCGACGATTGGCTCGCCCATCACATTAAACGAGGTGTTGAGCAGAATCGGCACTCCGGTTTTCTCGTGGAATGATCTAACCAACTCATAGAACCGGCCGTTCGCCTCTGCCGTGACCGTTTGCAAACGACCGGTGCCATCAACGTGAACCACCGCGGGCACTCTTTGGGCCATGTCCGGCTTCACTTTGCAGATGCGAAGCATGAAGGGACTTTCGTGAGTCGTGTCCCCAAACTCAAACCAGTTGGCTGCCTCTTCGAGCAGCACCGCCGGCGCGAACGGACGAAAAGCTTCGCGCTTCTTCACTCGTCGATTTAGGATCTCTTTAGCGTCTATCCGCCGAGGGTCGCAGAGTATGCTGCGCTGACCGAGTGCCCGCGGGCCTAGTTCAGAGCGCCCGTCAAACCAGCCGACAATCTTACCGTCCAGTAAAAGCTCCACGGTGTCTGAAATAATGTCTGACGAACGAACGCCGGCCGCGTCCATCTGATCGAGCGCGGCTGACGAATACCTGCGGCCACAGGCGTCATGGACCAGTCGACGTTTGGAGTTGTGCCGGTCAAGCTCCACAGTCCATAGTAGGCAGCGCCGATGGCCGGCCCGCTATCATCCGCCGCCGGCATGATGTAAACGTTTTCGAAACCGCACTCGCGGATGATTCGCTCGTTAGCCACGCTGTTGAGAGCCACGCCGCCGGCGTAACACAGATTGTTGCTGGGACACAGACTCTGCAGCCGTCGCGCGAGTTGTAGCAAGGCGTCCTCGAGCGCCGCCTGGACGGATGCGGCGAGGACTTTCTGTTCCTCTTCCACGCCGGGGCCAACGGCTCACTGTGTTTGAATTGGCGAGGCACCGAATCTTTGAAGTCAAAACGGTTGTTCGTGATCTCGAAGAAAGCGTTGCTCGGTATTTGCGGTTCTCCGTAGGGCGCCAGTCCCATAGCTTTCCGGCCTCCATCGGGTCGCCGAAGATGTGTTGGGCCACGGCGGAGAACATTCCCCAAGGCTGCCGAACTCAGGCATGCTCGGTGCGCCATTCATTCTCAACCAGGCGCCGTGCCCGACCAGATGTTTCTCGAGCGGCGTCACTGACGCGCCCTGAACCCGAATAAAGCGAAGTCGTCTCCCAGGCTTCGTCAAGGTTTTGTACCACGACGCGTTGCTCCTCAGGCGCCAGATCAACAAACGGCGAACCCGCGCCGTCAACGACGAGAATAGCGGCATCGGAAAATCCCGACGTCGCAAAGGCGCTGACCGCGTGACCGTAGTGATGGGAATCACAATGGTGGGAACTTGATTGCGTGCGATATCGAGAAATCGATTCCGGCGGATATCCTGTAACGCGTCGCGCGCTTGTCCCTGGATGCAGACGACGACCATGTCCAGCTCGCCTGGTTCCAGACCTGCGTAGCTAAGGCAGTAAGCCGCAGCGAGCGACGAGTCCGAGGCATAGATGCGGTCGCGTTTGGATCGACTAAGACGTTCTTCCTGGACGGCGACGACGATCTCATCACCCCTGCAACAGGCAAACTGAGCCGTTGTGAGAAGCGCTGATGCCAAGAATCCACGGCAAAGTTCTGCGGAAGACATTTTGTAGCCTGAGACCGGTTGGAATCCCGGGGACTTGCTGGCCCCGGCTAGACCGGCGCCATCAGCTTGAGCAGCCGGCGGTAGGCTTTCCGATCTTCTCGCTGATTTCTTTCATAAACCTTGTTCAGAGCAGGAACATCGCCGTCACAATGGGGACACGCTTTAGTCCCGGTCATAACGTGACGATTGCAGCCTCGGCAAATGATCAACTTGTATGGGCGCAGTCGCGTGAGTGGTTGGCGCTGCTGACGTTGTCTTGGCGACTGCGCTTCTTCGCCGGAAGAATTTGCACCAGAGGGTTGTTGCCGGCCAGCGGGATTGAACTCGACAAGTTGCCATCGGCAGTTGCGGCCGTCTCAACGCTGCATTCGTCCGGAGAGTTTGGCAGCGGCTCGTCCGTCCGCGCCTTCCAATACCAGTTCGAAGAGACCGTGATCGAAAGGCTTTCCCGGCGCTGGTTCTACTTGCACAATTCGCTCGCGCAGTCCCTGCCGCGATAACTCCAGCGCGCGATGATGACAGTAGGGGTTGTTGCCGGCGCGACCGAAGAGAACCGTAGTCGTCCAGGTACAACCGGCGCGACAAACGTCCGCGTAGTAACAACTGCGACAGTAGCCCCACAGGTCATTGACGGTGCGGTTTCGAGTGAAACTTCAGTTCATCGGTTTGCCACCAGATGTCGTTCAACGTCTTGTCGCGGATGTTGCCGCCGCCGTAGGGCGTGGTTGGCAGCGAGGGACAGCCTTTGATCGTCCCATCGGCCTCAATCCCCAGCGTGTTCTGTCCGGCGTTACAACTTGTCCAATGTATGCGGTCGTCGCCGCTGCCACGCCACAAGTGTTCGTAAGGACCGAAATAGCCGATGTTGTTTCCGGGTTGAATCAGCAAGCCGCGATCGGTCCCCGTCTTCATAAAGCTCGGCCAGCAGCGGCATCAACTCCAGGATTTCGTAAGGCTGCAGCAGAAGTTCAGGATGGTCGGCGGCCCGGCCCATCGCCACCGTCAACTGAATTCTGCCAGTTGCTGGCGCCGGCATCGATGTAAAGATCCATCAGCTCGCGAAGCTGCGGGATGACGAGAGAAGTGATTTGCGTGTTGACGCTGGATACTAATCCGTATTCTTTGAACAGCCGCAACGCATTCAGGGCCGCAGCAAACGATCCCTTCACGCCGCGCAGCCGGTCACGGACCTCTGCCAGTCCGTCGATGGAGACACCGGCCGCCTGCAGACCGGCCTCGGCTGCCAGGCGTATGCGCTCCTCGTTCAGGTGCAGTCCGCCCGACTGCATGGTGCAGTCCATTCCCTGGTGGCGGATTTCACGAATAATGTCGAGCCAGTCCCGGCGCAGGTAGGCCTCGCCGCCAATTAGCGTGACTTCGCGCGTACCGAGGCGCGCCAATTGGCGGACGAGATCCAGGCATTCTTCCGTGGACAGTTCCTGTGGACGACGACTACCGGCGCGCGAACCACAGTGTTGGCACTTCAGATCACACGCGAGCGTGATCTCCCAGACTGCGTGCACGGGTGTAAACGCCGAGCGATCGTCGGAAGAAAGATACCGCGTTGGCTCAGCCATGACTTTATCCCTGGCCGGCTGTTATCCCTCTGCCGCCGCCCATTTTCTTCTCTAAAGCGGCTAGCGCAGTGGTGACGTCACTGATGTGCTTGCGTGCTTGCGCCGCCAGTTTCTTCATCTCCGCCGCGTCGCCGCGCGACGGCGCTGTAGATGGGTACTGCATAAAGGGCAACGATCGGTTTTAAGAGTACGGCTGGTTTGGCCGACGTTTTCACGCTGACTTTTTCTTGGTTGGTTTACGTGCTGGCATGAATCCCTCCCTCGGGTGGGTGAACTTGAGTCTGAGTTAAGGGTGGCGCTCAACTGCTTGCGGACAATCAGCCTCCATGTGCCGATAGCTGCGTTCAACTTATCCAGAGCAGACTGAACCTCGGTTAGGTGTTTACGGGCAGGCGGCGGCGACTTTTTCATCTCCGCTGCGTTTCCGCGCGCGACTGCTTCACGAATGGCAATCCCATACAGGGGGCACTGGCCCAATGCGGGCAGTCGAACGCGGAACTCTTCTTGCTTGACGGGAGGACTCCTTTTGGTTGGCATTGTAAGTCTCCAGGTGATTTGTTAGGTGAAGCCGGCAAGGCTCTCAACCCTGCGACTAAATTTCCGACTAGACCATGAGAATGCGCGATTAATAGTTCAACTCCGGTGAACATGTCAAGATATTTTTCTTAAGAAATGTTTGAGTCGCTCAACGGAGATTCCGGAAATTCCAGGTGCGCCTGCATACCAGGAAAGATCGCTTCCGGCCCGTCGGCCCGCGAGTGCTCTCGCTTTTTTCTTTCTTTGGTGATCTATAAGAACTGGTGTTTGGAATACGGCGTCGAGAATTAGAGCGCGGAGGTCTGGATGGAGAGTCGCACGATTGTAGTTGGAGACATTCATGGTTGTTCACGATGAACTGCTGGCACTGCTTGAAAAGGTTGAGTTCGGACCGGACGACCGGGTTGTTTCGGTCGGAGATCTAGTTGCCAGCCAGGTCCCAAGAGCCGCGAAGTTCTCCGAGTTGTTCATGAGCGACGCCCGGTTTAGTTCGGTGATCGGAAATCATGACCTGGCCTTGCGCCGCCGCTGGAATGGCGAGGATGTTGACTTTGAAGCCAGCGCAAAAAGAGGCGCACAAGGAACTCAAAGCGGAGGAAGGACCCACTACGCCAGTTATTTCAACCGGCTACCGTTTGTAATCGACCTTGATACGCACTTGGTTGTGCACGCCGGCTTGCGCCCTAACGTTGAACTCCACTCTCAGACGACGGGGATTTAACGCGACTCCGCACCCTGGGCGGTGATCGCGAGAGTGACGAAGGAACTCCCCGGTACCACGTCTACTACGGAGAAAAGACCGTGCTCTTCGGCCATTGGCCGGCGCCTGAGCCACGACGGGGTAAGAAAGCTATCGGTCTCGATACGGGTTGCGTCTACGGCTATAACTTAACGGCTTACATTATTGAAACGGAAGAGTTCTTTAATGTGCCGGCGCTGCGTGCATACCGATCCGACCCTAAACTCCTTCAGGTCTGGTTCATTCAGCCTTCAGACCCTCATTTAACTTTGCGTTAACGCTTGGCGTAACACCTCACGCTCAGAGTTTCCCGCTCTTTGTCGACTGTTCCCCGTCTCTACCAACCCCGCGCCTAAACATGTGCATTTCAAATGAACTCTGCACTGAAATCGCGGTGGCGCTTTTGGCCACCTCGAGAGGATTCGAATCTGGATTTGGCGCAGTTGAAGGAGATTCGTGATTGAGGTTCACGCTGTGCTGCAGCGGATGAACCAGTTCGAACGACGGACTGGTGATGGCCGAGTTGGAAAGCGGTACTAACGAGGTAAGCGGTGAGGCTCATTCGTTCAGCAACTGCCGATGGTCGATCCGTTCAGGCTTAAGCCTCCACAGCTCTTTTGGTCTGACAATCCATTCCAGGGTCCCGGCTTCTGCTGCTCACGCTTTCCCAAGTTGAGGCTCTGTGAGTTTACTTTCAGAAAGCGTACCGGTTGGCATAGTCTCGACCGATCCGGTCAGCAACTCAAGGAATTTCTCTAATCCCGGATTGTGGCCCACCAGGAGAACATTCTTCCTGCCTTTTTCAATTTGCTTGACTACGGCCAGGAGCTTTTGCGCGGTAGCCTCATAAATTCTTTCGTCGAAGCGCAGTTCGGTGCTGATGTTGGCGGGCGGCCGTCACCAACTCCGGTTGTCTGTCGGGCCCTGACCGCCGAGGAGCTCAAAACAAGATCGAGATTCACCTTCTCTTTCTTCAAACGCACACTCGATCGTTTCCGATGTCTTGCGGCCGCGTCCGTTCAGGGGGCGCTCAATATCGGCCAGGGTTTCATCCTTCCAGCTCGATTTGGCATGGCGCAGCAGGTATAGAGGTCTTCATATGTTAGGGAAATCCCGCAGTTTACAATCCTGTAACCACTGCTCATCTAGATTCGCGCAAATGATTTCATACGGGAACCACCGTTTTCCGAGCAAGCTATTTGTGGTCGAGGGTACAGACGGCAGCGGCAAATCCACGCAGCTCGCTTTACTCTACCAGTGGTTAAAGGCCGAAGGGCTACCCGGTGTTCTTTTCTGAATGGAACTCCTCACCGCTGGTAGAAGGATACAACCAGGCGCGCGAAGAAGCGCCATTTGTTTACGCCCGCCACTTTCTCGCTGCTTCATGCCACCGACTTCGCCGATCGCATGGAGCGAAACATAATCCCCCCGTTAAAAGCCGGCGCGATTGTGCTTGCGGATCGTTACATTTATACGGCATTCGCTCGGGACGTCGCCAGAGGTTGCGATCACGAATGGGTGCGGTAGAATATATTCCTTCGCGGTGAAGCCTACGCTGGCTTTTTCTTCAGGGCGCCCCTTGAGGTGGCAGTCCAGCGGATCGTTTCGGCCCGGCCCAACTTCAAATACTATGAGGCAAGGACTGGACATGGGGTGTGGTCAGATGATCCGCAGGAGAGTTTTACGACCTTCCAGGGAAAGATCCTGGAAGAGTATGATCGCATGGTAGATGAATTTGGCCTGACTACGATCGACGCGACTGCGTTCAATTGAGCAGCAGCAACGCGAGACTCGCCGGTTGGTTATGCAAACGCTAAGAAGAAGGCGGTCCAAGTCAAATTAAGGAAAACCTTTTTCTACGGTACGCCACTTCCGGGTGTCGGACAGCAACAGTACAGCGGGAAATTGATCGTCGTCGAAGGCACCGACGGCGTGGGCCGCTCCACGCATACCGCGCTACTCCGGACCTGGCTGGAGTCGCGCGGCCACGCGGTGTTGGACACCGGCATGACCAGATCTGTGCTCGCCGGCCGGGGCATTAAGGAAGCAAAGACAGGTCATACTCTGGGACCGCTGACGATGCAGTTGTTCTACGCGGCCGACTTTATTGATCGACTCGAAAACGAGATGCTGCCCGCTTTGCGAGCGGGTTTCGTGGTGCTAACTGGATCGTTATATTTACTCGGCAATGGCGCGCGCCGAGGTTCGCGGGATTGATTCCGCGTGGATCCGAGCGATTTATGGGATGGCCCTGGTTCCCGACGCGGTATTCTATTTGAGAATTCAGTCGGCGCCGCAGTTGGTTGACCGCGTACTTGCATCCGGGCGTGGCTTTGACTATTGGGAGTCGGGAATGGACCTGCATTTGGGCGGCGACTTCTACGACAGCTTTATCGCCTATCAGACACAGATGCTCGCGGTTTTCGATCGCATGTCTTCAGAATATGGATTCCATGTATTGAACGCCTCGAGGTCGGTGCGCAGTGTGGCGGCCGATCTACGCCGCGCAGTGGCCAAGGTACTCGATGAATCTGGCGCGGCCGGGGCCGAAACCGTTTCCATTGCGGCGCAACCAAAAGCATCACCTCCGCGCGATGGAAAAACGACAGTCAGCGAAAGCAAACTTAAGAAGATCGCAGCTCCTTGAAACTCGCAGCCATAGACATTGGTTCCAATTCGATCAAACTGGCGGTTGTTGATGCGGCGGCGAGCGATTCGTTTGCTGTGATCTGTCGCGAAAAGGAAGTTGTTCGCCTGGCGCACAACACGCTCAGCAAGGGCCATCTCTCACAGGAAGCCATCGAACGAGCAACCGCGTCTATCAAACGCTTCAAGGGCATAGCTGACGCTCGCGGTGTCGAGACGATCGTCGCAGTCGCGACGGCTTCGATCCGCGAAGCCCGAAACTCAGCGCGATTCATTCAGGAAATTGCGCAGAAGACCGGGGTTCAGGTCGAGATACTTTCCGGAATCGAGGAGGCGCGCCTGATTGGACTGGCAGCCTCTCGCGGCTGCGGCCGCGGCCGAGCCACCGCCATCAATATCGACATCGGAGGTGGCTCTACCGAGCTCTCACTCTTCCGGGATGGGCTTCCAGTTTCGCTCTTGTCCGTCAAGCTTGGAGCAGTCGGATTAACTGAACGTTACCTCGTTTCCAACCCTCCCAAGTCGAAGGAAGTAACCAATCTTAGAACAGAGTTCGGGCCGCGTTCGAGCGCCCAGCGCGGCAATTGCGCGGCAAGGGCTGGCAACAAGCCACCGGCACTTCGGGAACGATCCTGGCTCTGGGACGATTGCTGCGCGCCCGCGACCCGGGCGAAGTGCCAAAGAAGGAACAGGAAGCGCAGCCGGCTGGGGCGGAAATTGTCCTGGACCAACTTGCCGGGCTCAATAACGAACTGGGAAGCTACGACTGGCCGAGAAACGAAATGTTTCAGGGCCTCAGCCCGCAACGTGCTGAGATCATCGTAGCCGGCGGCCAAATACTTGAAGGGGCCATGCGCGCCCTGGGAATCAACGCGCTCAGAACCTGCGAGTGGGCTTTGCGTGAAGGTGTGATCGTTGACCACCTGCGCGAGTGGGAAGATGAATCTCGATCACCGCTTACCGATTTCGCCGACCAAAAACTTCGCGGCGTAGACGCGGTTGGCAGACGTTTTGAATATGAAGTGGGCCACGCACACCAGGTGGCCCGTCTGGCGGGAAAGATTTTTGATTTTCTGATGCCGGTTGAACCGTTAACCGAACACCATCGCACGCGCTACTGCTCGCAGGGGCGCTGTTACACGACGTCGGTTATCACATCGCAAGCGAGTCTCACCACAAGCATTCTCGTTACCTGATCGCCAACTCGGAACTGACCGGCTTCTCCGAATCCGAACGCGCGGTCATTGCCAACATTGCGCGTTATCATCGCGGCCCATTACCGAAGCGTAGCCATCCTGAATTTGAAGCCCTGAATGCGGCCGACCGGGAAACGGTCAGCCGGCTGGGCCGAATAGTGCGGCTCGCGGACGCTCTGGACGAAGTCATGACAGTAGAGTTGCCGACCTCGCGTGTCAGATTAACGGCGCGGTGAATCTTGAATTAGTTAGTGCGCTGGATTGCGAGAGCGAACTGCTCCAGGCAGCGCGAAAGAAGGATCTCTTCGAACATGCGTTCCGTCGCACCGTCAATCTCAGCAGCAAACCGCACCAAGGCTAAGAGGGCCTGACTCAAAATGGCGAAATCCAAACGGGTTGTCGGAATTGATTGCGACGGCGCTGCGGGAGCGGCGATCCGTCTTGTTCTCGTCACGCGTTTCCAGGAGATGTGCGCCCTGCGAGCAGGCTCTGAAGTGGACCGACCCTGAAGGTGTTCGCTGACGTGCGCGTTTCGTCGCGTCGTCTGCGTGGTGCTTTTCGTGACTTCATGCCTTACCTGCGCAAACGAAAGCTAACGCCGGTCGTTGAAGCAACTACAGAGTGTTGCCGACGCTCGCAGGTAGTGCGCGATCAGGACGTGGCGATTATGGGTTTGCAAAAAGCTTGAAGCCGGCGCGCCACCAGGCGGCAATCATGCTTGAAAAGCTCATCAAGTCGAGAGCAGCCAGCAGAACCAAAGCGCGTCGAGAGGCTGCGGCAGGCCTTGCACAAGGCCGCTCCAGCAACTCCAGCAGGATGTTGAGTCGGCGTTGGATTCCGCAACCGTGCAGCCGAAACGCGCCAGGCGGCGATCTGAGAATGCTCAGCCCGAGGCGGAGATTACCTATCGAGCGATGGCGCGACGGATAATCACGGAGCGACTTAAAAGAGGTCGAAGCTCAACAGGCGGGATGTATCGACCGCTGAAATCAAGCCGCTCCATGAAATGCGTATCGCGGCCAAGCGTTTCCGTTATGCGCTTGAACTTTGAGCCGTGCTGGGGCCCGGAGGTGGCGAGCTGCGCCAGGAAGGTCGCAGCATTACGAGTCATCACTCGGAGAGGCTTCGTGACGCCGACATTTGGATTGAAACCTTCGGGAAAGATCTCGATGGTGTGCGAAGCAACCGAAGGAACAAAAGGCGCAGCCCTCTGGCTCCTCAACCACTTTGTTAGATTGCACTCAGGCACTTGCGAAGCACAGCTCGGCAAATGGAGCGGAAGTGGGAAGCGAAGAGTTGGGCGCTTCGCCTCCGGCAGAGTCTGCAGGACTCAGTACAAGCTATTGAGTCCGTTCAGCCCCGGCTCTGCTGTCGAGACCAAGGACTCTGGCTCGGAGGTCAATGTTCAGGCTGCCCGTCACCACGGACAATAGCAAGAGCTTGGCTCGAAACACCAGTACCTTAGGTGTCTGTGGTTGCTTTCAGCGGCTTGAATTCTTATTCTAAAGGTTTGACCTTCTCCTACGTCCCATAGTTCTCGATTCGGGCGAAAAGGAGCGCTGGCTCGGTCGCAAGCCTCAAGCTTGGTGACGAGATCATTGCCGCCATTCGACGGTCGCTTAGCGAGGACATCGGCTCAGGCGATTGGGACTACCAACAGCATTATTGCCCTCGGGTGCCAGCGCCGCGGCGTGGCTGGTCGCAAAGCAGAACGGCATACTCTCGGGTTGGCCGTCGCTCAGGCAGCGTTTCTCTTACTGGCCGGAGACACGCGTTTTAATTCCACGCTCTCAGACGGAGACCGTGTAGTTCCCGGACAGAGACTACTCGAGCTGAGCGGCTCAGCCCGAACCATCCTCCAGGGCGAACGCACCGCCCTCAGTTTCCTGGGCAGGATGTCGGGAATTGCGACCTTAACCAGACGGTTTGTTAATGCGGTTGCCGGAACAAAAGCGCGAATACTCGACACGCGGAAGACTGCGCCCGGACTGCGCGCGTTGGACAAACTCGCGGTACGCCACGGCGGCGGCGAGAATCATCGTTTCGGCCTGTACGACATGATCCTGATCAAAAACAATCACACCGACTACGTAGGATCACTGAGCAAAGCTCGTCGATCGCGCGTCGAACGGACCACGCCGATCTGGAAATCGAAGTCGAAGCCCGAACCATCGACGAGGTGCAGGAAGCGCTGGCGATGGGGGTCGAACGAATCTTGCTGGACAACATGTCGGCGGGGCGAACTGCTCCGGGCCGTGGCGCTCTGCGCCGGGCGAGCAAAGTTGGAGGCATCGGGAAACGGGAGGCTCGACAATGTACCGCGCGATTGCCGGAAACCGGCGTCGACTTCATCTCCCGTTGGCGCCTTGACTCACTCAGCGCCGGCGTTTGATGTCCAGTCTGCGGTTGGTTGGATAATAGTTGCGCGTCAACCAGGGGGAAAGCAATGATTCCAGCGTTAAGCAACGAAACCTCGGCCAGCCGGCTTTACCTCAAACTGCAAGACATGCTTGGTGATGTGGTGCCGGACTTCGAATTGAAGTACAAGGCCGAACTCGCGGTCGAAATCAATCGCCTCAAAGTAGAAAAGAACGCAGTCATTCTCGGCCCACAACTACATGGAGCCGGCGCTGTTTCATTCGATACCCGACTACGTCGGCGATTCGCTGGATCTGGCCTGCCGGGCGGCAACGACCGACAAAGACATAATTGTTTTTGCGGCGTGCGATTTATGGCCGAGACGGCGAAGATTCTGAATCCTGCCAGGACGGTCCTGCTGCCGTCATTGAAAGCCGGGTGTTCGCTCGCCGCCAGCATCACCGCCGCCGACGTGCGCGAGTTGAAGCGGAAGTTTCCCGGCGTTCCCGTGGTTACCTACGTTAACACCTACGCTGACGTCAAAGCCGAGTCCGACGTTTGCTGCACCTCTTCAAATGCGGCCGCCGTCGTCGAGTCGCTGGGTGCCGATACCGTTATCTTTCTGCCGGACGAGTACCTGGCAAAAAACGTCGCCAGGGAAACTGGCCGGCACATAATCTTTCCCACGAAAGACCCGCGCCACGGCGCCAGTTCAGCAGCTGGATTATCAAATGATTGGTTGGCCGGGACGGTGTGAAGTTCACGAGAAGTTTACCCTCGACGACATTAACGATATTCGCAAACAGTTTCCTGACGTCGTCATTCTCGCGCATCCGGAGTGCAGTCCCGAAGTAGTCGCTGCTGCGGATTACTCCGGCAGCACCAACGCCATGATCAAGTACGTGGAGCAAACGAGAGCGCCGCGCTATTTGCTGCTGACGGAATGCTCGATGGGCGAAAACATCGCCGCGGCCAATCCCGAAAGAGATGCTGCGGCTTTGCAGCGTGCGTTGTCCCCACATGAATCAGATTACTTTGGAAGACACTCTCGCCGCTCTTGAAAAGAACCAATATGCGATCGAGATTCCTGAAGACATTCGTTCACGCGCCGCTCGTGCGGTCGAACGAATGATTGCGGTCAGTTGAGGGTTAAGAAGCTCGAGTGGGGGTAGACCGACGCTATTGCTTGGGTTTGGCACTTCTAAGGTGTTTCGTCGTCCCTTCCGTCACGCTGAAGGCTGAAGAAACGAATTCAGTTGTATCAGCGGCCTGCAAAGGAAGCGGGTTCGTGTCTTTCTCCGTGTACGTTCGCTTCCCTCAATGCTGCTTGTCTGGCAATCTCCGCCAGTCGCTTGCTGACAAACATCCCATTGACGATCGAGTGCAATACCTGTAAACAACGGTATGATTCCGACTAACCAGATGCGGTTGAGGATCTCGGCAACATCCGGCGAAACCTTTCCGCTTAGGATGAGGCCCTGCATGAATATGTGCAGAAAAATCGCGACCGCGAGGCCGACGCTCCCGGTTATCACACCGCCTCTTATCTCGTTGTAGCGAGTGACCTCCGGCGCGATGCCTCGCCGGTGGTCGAGTTCGTCTTTGCGTCGCTGACTCGCCGCATCGGAGAGGGCCAGGGCGGCGAACCACGGATTGCTCGGGTCAGTTCTTTCGTCGGTCTCACGCGTTTCCACAGCCTGGCGGACGACGGACAGATTCGCGCCGCACACCGTGCAGAATTTCAACTCTTCACTTTGGTTAAGAGCCACATCGTGGACAAAACATAAGGCGCTCCTAACACATATTTGCAGCAGCATACGAGAATCGTCAGGCTCTATGTTCGCGAGGCCGCCAGCTCATTGTCAATGCTGCTACTCATCACTAATCCTAGCGCGATTTCTGAAGTTGGAATGTTCTTTAAGCATCTTTGGTTCAAATTTCTTCGTACCCGTACTTTGGATTAGACTAGGCGGTCCCTTTGTTCCTCCGATGATGAAACCGCTTGCTGAACAAACCATCGCGCACTATCGAATCATGGAGCCGATCGGCGCTGGCGGCATGGGCGCGGTCTATAAAGCCTACGACAAAAAGCTCCATCGCGGTCATCGCGCTCAAACTCCTGCCGCCCGAATACGTCTCTCAACAGGATCGCCGTCGTCGCTTTCTGTCAGAGGCCCGGGCCGCTTCAGCGCTGAATCATCCGCACATTCTTACCGTTTATGAAGTCGGAGAGGACGACGGCAAGCCCTACATCGCGATGGAATATGTCGAGGGCGACACGCTGCGCCAAAGAGTCAGGGCGCGGCGCGTTACCGGTCAAGGAAACGTTTGGACATCGCGATCCAGATTGCGGAGGGGCTGGCCAAAGCGCATGAAGCCGGCATCATTCACCGCGATCTGAAACCGGAAAATCTGATGATTAGGCGCGACGGCTACGCGAAGATTCTGGACTTCGGGCTGGCAAAACTTGATCGCCCAGCGCGAACGCGTGCGCTCGCCGCCGACAGCGGACAGAAAACCCTGCTACGAGTCGAGACGGAAGCCGGCACGCTGCTCCGGGACGGTCAACTACATGTCGCCGGAGCAGCTGCGCGGCGCAGCGAGTGGATCGTCGCTGTGACATCTTCTCTTTTGGAGTCGTCCTGTGTGAGATGCTCACCGGGCAGTGCCCGTTTGTAAACGAAAATCGGATCGACACGATGCACGCCATCCTCCACCAGGAACCAAAACTGCCGGACGCAGGCAAGGAGAATTTCCTTTTGACCTCTTGCGAATCCTGGGAAGGCTCTGCAAAAGACTCCCAAGAGATCGTTATCAAACGGTCGCGGACCTGGCCGCTGAACTCAAGACCCTCAAGCGCGACCTGGAGTTGGGCAAGGCACTCCTCGCGCCCGCTACAAACAAAGCTGGTTTTGAAACGCGTGACGGGCGCCAGGCAGGCCGAAGGCATCGACTACGAGAAAGAGCTAAACGAGGCTCAACTGAAGGCGGTGATGACTACTGAGGGACCGCTGTTGATCGTTGCCGGCGCGGGCACGGGAAAACGCGGACCCTGGTGTATCGCGTAGCGCGGCTCGTGGAGATCGGCGCAAAGCCCGAGTCGGTGCTATTGCTCACCTTCACCCGCCGAGCGGCAACCAGCATGCTGGCGCGCGCGGCAGCGTTGGCCGATGCGCGCTGCCAACGAGTTTCCGGCGGCACTTTTCATTCGCTGGGCCATTCAGTGTTGCGGAAGTTTTCTGAACAGGCGGGCATCCAGCGCAATTTCACCGTGCTCGATCAAAGCGACACCGAAGACCTGATTGATCTGCTGCGGCGGCAGATGCAACTCACCAAGGATCGCCGGTTTCCCGCGTAAGCGCACCATCGCCGCAATCTTCAGCATGATGGTCAACAAGGTCTAGCTCGATGAAGACAGTGCTCAACCATTCCTACCCACAGTTTGTTGAGGAGCGTCGCAGCCTGGATCGGCTGTTCAAGTCTTTTGAGAACTTCAAGCGTGCTCGTCACATGCTCACCTACGACGATCTGCTCGTGCGTTTGCGCGGAAGCGCTTGAAGCGAACAACGAGACTGCGGGAGCAACTGTCCGATCAGTATCGCTACATCATGGTCGACGAGTATCAGGATACAAACAAACTGCAGGCGCAGATCGTGCGGCTGATGACTGCCACACCACGACAATGTGGCGGTCGTCGGCGACGAATTCCAATCAATCTATTCGTTTCGCGGCGCGAGCTCATAGAACATGCTCGAGTTTCCCAAGCTGTTTCCCGCCGCGCGGATTATCAAACTCGAGGAGAACTATCGCAGCACTCAGCCGATTCTTGACGTGGCCAACGCGATCATGGCTGACGTGAAAGAAGGTTACAAAAAGCGCCTCTTCTCGCGCGATTGAAGGGTGGCGACCAGCCACTCGTCGTGCAGCGCGCGCGACGAAAACGAGCAGTCGCGGTTCGTAGCCGCAGCGCATTGAAGAGTTGCGAACGGAGGGCGTGCCGCTCGAGCGAAATCGCCGTTCTTTTTCGCTCGAGCTCTCACTCGTTCGACCTGGAAATCGAGCTCGCGAAGCAGGAATTCCCTTTCGCAAATTTGGCGGCATCAGGTTTGCCGAATCGGCCCACGTCAAAGACGCGCTGGCGTTCCTGCGCGTCGTGGTCAAGCCGTCGGACACACTCGCGTGGTTTCGCGCGCTCAAGCTAATCGAACATATCGGTGACGCCACCGTCTATCAGATACTCGAACATCTCGGCGTGGAGCAAAGAGAATTTAGATCCACGCAGGACGAAAGAGGCTGCTGTTCAGGAAACTGCATCGCTTTCCGGCGCGTGCCAGTTACAAAGCGTCAACTCAGCCGGCTGGCGAGCGTGTTGACGACGGTGCTGGAAAACAAATCGCCGGGCGAACAGCTGGCGGCCGTGCTGCGTTTTTACCGGCCGCTGCTCAAGGCCAGGTACGATGACTCGCAACGACGCGGGCGGGACCTCGAACACCTGCAAGCAATCGCGAAACGATACAAGAGCTCGGCAAAGTTGCTGGACGACGTGGCGCTTGATCCCTCGAGGCTCAACTCAGGCGACGGCGCCAGGCGCGGCGGCGGTTTCGTGACGCTCTCGACGGTTCACTCAGCGAAGGGACTGGAGTGGAACTGCTTGTTTGTAATCTGGATGGCGGACGGCTGGTTCCCGTCAAACCGCTTCCAGGATGAGTTTGATGACCTGGAAGAAGAGCGACGGCTGCTCTATGTCGCCACGACGCGGGCAAAGCGCGAGCTGCATTTCGTCTATCCCGTGAACGTTTATCGCGGCCCGGAAAGCGATGGCCTGCCTTCAGTCTCCCGTTTTCTGGAATCAATTCCGGACACGATTCTGGCGCAGGGATCGCTATTGGGTGCGGCAGATCGTTAGCCGCAGCTGCACGGTAGCTCCAGGGAAACGCGAGCGGAGGATCTCGAAAGGAGAGAAAACTCATGAAATACATGCTGCTGGTTCACCACGACGAGGAAGCATTCGGCAAACGCAGCGAGTCAGAGCGGCAGCAATTGCTTCAGGAGTCCGTCCAACTTGCGAACCAACTCCACTCGAGCGGGAATTACCTCAGCGCGGCGCCGCTGCACCCAACCGCGGAGACAGCGTGCGTTAAGCTCCGCGATGGTAAACGCCTCGTAACCGACGGACCATTTGCCGAGACACGTGAGCAGCTTGGCGGCTACTTCCTGATTGATGCTAAGGATTTCGACGAGGCAATTGAGATAGCCGCTCGAATTCCAGGCGCGCGCATCGGCACTGTCGAAGTTCGGCCGGTAACGGAAGTCGAGGGCCTGCCGTGAGTGTCGAGGTAAGTCGGCAGGCTTCGCTGAAACTAATCCGACCGTAGCACAAACACAAAAGCGGGGAACCCACTCCGCAAAAGCAGTGCGTTCCCCCAACCCCTTACAATGGGCAAGTTCTCAAAACCTCACTGATATCGCCGGGTACCTGATAGGTTGGACCTTCTCTCGCCTCGCCTCACCTGTCAGAATTTACAGGTTCCACCGAGGTAGCACGCACTCTAAACTGTTCATCGCTGTTCATCATTAGGATTGCTCCGTTTTCTTCCCAGTAAAATTACCCACAGGACTCACCGTTTTGGCACTTCATTGATAAACGGCGTAACATCGCTGCGCTCGCCCGAAGCTTGCGACTGACATATATGCGACAGAAACAAAACGTCAGGGGAATGCTGATAATCGGTTTTCTGTGTCTGGCTGCCGTCGTTGCCTTGCTGAGTGGCTTGCCCTCATCGGCAAGCCGAAGCCAGACGGAACCTGCGGGCGAAGGACCACGAATAACTCCAGCGGGTTCGCTCGTGATCGATGCGACCACCAGACAGCCGGCCGTCGGCGCCTTGCCGGTTGACTTTGTTCGTAGCCCCGATCGCCTGGGCCGCGACCGCGGCGGACGTTATCTCATCACGGTAAACAGCGGATTCGGAATTCAGTTTAATGCAGCCGCGAACCGCGGGCAGCAATCGCTCGCGGTGATCGACCTTAATGCCACTCCGCCGCAGGTAGTTCAGAATGTTTACTTCCTACGCCGCAAAGCGTAAACGTCGGCCTGGTGTTTTCGCCAACCGCGGATTCAGATGGTTCCTACGCACTCTATGCTTCGGGCGGATTCGAAAACAAGATCTGGATTTTCCGTTTCCGGCCTGGAGATCGGAATCCAATTAGTCCCGGCTCGGCTGGTCCAAACACGATCGTTGAAGCGCCGTTCATCGATGTCAGCGGGTTTACGACGATGGCGCCCTCGCCTCGTTACAACGACAACGCGCGCGCCGGTGTACTCCAACCGGCCTTGCGATTGGCCCCGACGGCAACACGCTATTTGTCGCGAATAACCTCGGCGACAGTTTGGGGATCATCAGCGACCTGCGTGGTTTGCGAAGACTGGATCGAGTTGATTTGCGTCGAAGCGGCAACCGCGAACACTTTATCTATCCCTACGCCGTTGTCGCCTGGCCCGGCATTGATTCGTTCAAGCTCCTCGGGCAGCCGGATTTGGTCAGGCAAAGGGATGCCGCGAAGGTTTACGTTTCGTGTTGGAACGACGCATCTGTTGTCGTGATTGATCCTCATCGCCTGGACAAACCGCCTGCTTACATTCCGGTCGGACAACACCCGACCGCAATGGTGCTGAATGAGGAGCGCACGCGGCTGTTTGTGGTTAATTCCAACGAAGACAGCGTGTCCGTGATTGACACGGAAACTGACAAAGAGGTTGAGCGAATCGATATTCGATTGGCAGAAAACACGCCTCCCGGAAACACTCCTGAAAGCCTGGCGCTTAACGGAAACACCCTGTATGTGGCTAACGCGCATAGCAATTCAGTGGCAGTGATTAAATTGTCTCGGCGATCCGAGGGTGGAGTTTATTTCCGCAGCGCGGGGCGAAAGGAGTGCGGGAACAGCGCGAGGCCGAGGTGGAGCGCAGCCTGGTGCGCGGCTTCATACCAACCGGACAGTATCCATCAGCGGTTGCCGTCGCGGCCGGCAAGATCTTCGTCGGCAACGGCAAGGGTACCGGGATCGAAAACTCTTCGGTCGTTGTCAACAACTCTGGTCGCGTTGCCAATGCGCCCAACGATCGCTTCCCGACTGGAACTGGTCGCGGCAGCTTGCAAGGCGGCGAGTACAGCGTCGCGGCGGTCGTAGGAAACATTAGCGCACTGCCGGAACCCGACGATCCGGCGTTGGTTAGATACACGCAAGCCGTCCTGCGAAACAATGGACTGCTTGGACCTCGACAATCCGGACTGTTTTCGGGTGCTTCTCCGATTAAACATGTCATTTATGTGATCAGGGAAAACCGCACTTACGATCAGTTGTTGGGCGATCTGGAAAAGTCGGGCAATGGAACGCGCGCTGACGGTGATCCACAACTTGCGATCTTCGGATCCGGAGAAGCGGCGCAGCGGACCGGTGGAACTGCGCAAGACATCACGCCGAATTATCGGGCGCTGGCCCCTTCAGCTTCGGCCTTTTTGACCGCTTCTTTGTAAACGCTGAGGCGAGCCCCGACGGACATAACTGGTCCACCGCGGCTTTTCCAGCGACTACGTCGACAAGGCCTATCGCTGGGAGTACGGCTATCGCGGCCGCGGTTACGATTACGAAGGCTTCAACCGGTTGCCCAACTACGATCCGGTGCGAAATGTCCCATCGCTGTTTGATCCAGCGGTCTCGGCCGACAACATCGCCAATTTCATGCGCCGCTTTGTGCCGTATCTGAATGGCCTCGCGGGACGTGTCTGAGCCGCAAACGCTCTACCTTTGGGATGCAGCGGCGCGAGCCGAGTTAACCTATCGCAACTACGGCGAATTCATAGCCACTCTGTCGGAAGCTGATGTGGCCGCGATCAAGGCTAATCGGGCTAAGACCTACCCGGACATCTCGCCGACCGTTTCCGCGTTTCCGACCAAGAAGTCGTTGGAGCAGCACTTCAGTACATCTTTCCGCAACTTTGATATGGACACGCCGGATGCAATGACGCTCGAATCATATCGTCTTGCCAAAGAGTCTGGCGGGCGCATCAGTCCAGTGGTGCACGCGGCCGGCTCGGCGCAGCCTCGTTGGAGCCTCAAGGATCGGCGCCTGGTTGGAGGAATTCAACGAGTTCGTTGCTGCGCGAAGCTCGGGAAAACCGGATCGCCTTCCGAATCTTTCAATCCTGCGTTTGCCGAACGATCATACGGACGGACTCAAGGTCGGGAGGCCAACGCCTCAGTTCTTTGTCGCGGACAACGACTATGCTCTGGGCCGGTTAGTGGAAGCGGTTTCGAACAGCGAGTATTGGAAAGACACAGCGATTTTCGTAGCTGAAGATGACGCGCAGGACGGACCTGATCACGTTGATGCCCACCGGTCGCCGATTCTCGTCATCAGTGCTTACAACCAACCCGGCTTACTCATTCATGATTTTCATAACACGGTCAGTTTGATTCGCACGATGGAGCTCTTGCTGGGAATGCAGCCGATGAATCAACTCGATGCTACTGCCACTCCAATTAACATCTTCCGCGCAGCAGCGGACCTGCAACCTTACCGAGCTTTCCTTCCGAATGTCGCTCTCGACAATCTAACGACACCGCCGGCGCGCGACGCCGTTACCGCTTACTGGATGAGGCAGACCGAAGCGCAAGACACCTCGCATGCCGATCTCGCGGATCCAAAAGTCCTGAACCAAATCATCTGGTTCTCGGTCCGGGGAAAGACACCGATGCCGGACGTTGCTCGCCTTCCGATATTCGACGCAATGCAACTTGGCTTGGTGAAAGACGAAGAGTTGGCGCAAAACGAAAGCGTTGACGATCGCGAGTAGCCTACCGCAAAATTTCTTTCAGCCACGCCGGAGTGAGATAATGTGGACCAGGATCGGCCGGCTCCCGAGTCACGCGGAGTTCATAAAGAATTCACCAACTCCAGAAGACAGTTCCACGTATAGGATTGTATGGATAAAGAACATTGGCGAGAGATCAAAACTAACCTTGAGGACACCTCATGCCGAAAGGCAAATTTTTCATCGCTGGGCTAATTTTGACTGCCATTGCCCTCGTTATCGTGGGGGCTGTGACTTTCGCAAACATCAAGTATGCCCAGGAAGGAACTGTACAGGTAGTCACGAAATGGGGCGCGATTGAGCGAATCTACACCCCATCGGACGGATGGTTTACAACAATTGCGCCGGGACGCAAGAGTTACGAGGTTAACATCAAATCGTTTACAGAAAGCGCTCCGGTTCGGGTGACCAGCAAAGATAATGCAGCCCTACAGGTCGACATTTCCTCACCGCTTTCACCGATCCCACTAAGATAGCCGAGTACGTCCGCAAGTACGGCTTTTCAGAAGAGGAGAGGCACTCGTCGTCGCAATGAGATTTTGAAAGGGATCGTCCAGACCGAAGCGCGTAATTCTTTTGCCGATTACGGAGCGTATGAGATTTATGCCAATCAGGAGCAAATTCAAAAACGGATCTTTGAATCATTGCGCCCACAGCTCGGTACTCAGTTGCTGCTCGTGACGGAATCCGTCCAAATCGGCAATCCCGATTTCTGGATGACAGAGTCGAAGCAGCCGCTTCCGGTGTGGTGGCGAATGAAAGCAGAAGCAAGCCGAAGAAGCGAGACTGGAAGCAGCGAAGGTCGCAGCACAAACAAAGCAAATCGAAGCGCTGACATTCGCTAATCCCGCGTTGCTTGAAATCAAACGGCTGGAGTTGCAACTAGACATCGAGCGGGCCCGCGCCGACGGGATTAAGAACCACCAGGGGTCTTTGACCATCATGTATGGTCAGCCCGGCGTGCAGGTGCAAGTGCCCGCAGGGAGGTAAGGTAGCCAGAGTGCCAGACTCTCCGTTGAGTGATGAACACTCTCCGTTGAGTGGTGAACACTCTGTTGAGTGGTGAACACTCTCCGTTGAGTGATGAACACTCTCCGTTGAGTGATGAACACTCTCGTTGAGTGGTGAACACTCTCCGTTGAGTGGTGAACACTCTCCGTTGAGTGGTGAACACTCTCCGTTGAGGTAAATTGCCTCTCCGTTGAGGTAGCAAGTCTCTCCGTTGAGGTAGCAAGTACTCTCCGTTGAGTGGTCAAGACTCTCCGTTGAGGTAAATTACCTCTCCGTTGAGGTAGCAAGTCTCTCCGTTGAGGTAAATTACCTCATCGTTGAGGTATTTTACCTCAACTGTCGTCCACTCCAACTTAAGTAATTGCAGCAATTATGGGCGGATTCGCAGGTCCACGGGAATCTGTCCGTTCTCGAACGTCGAAACTCGGCGGGAAGATTGTAGGGGTTCCTTCCACTGGCGGTGGCCGCATTGTTCAGAAACGACAAACTACCGAATTCGCAGCTGACATAGCCGGCTAGATCGTGCTGCGGCAGAGTGCCTGATCGCGCCATTTTCACGACATCGCAGCATCCGCCCTGACCGACTTTGAGTAGACTGAAGTGGTCCCGATCTGCGAGTATGCCGTCGATAATTGACCAACCGATTTGAGCCGGAGTCGTCGGCGAATGGAACTACTCGAGCGCGAACAATTCTTAGAGGAATTGGAGGCTATACTCGACCAGGTAGCCACAGGCAGTGGCCGTTTTGTGCTTGTAAGCGGCGAGGCGGGCATCGGAAAGACCTCGCTTGTCGAGCAGTTTGCCGAAGCACATAGGACTCGGACACGCGTGCTCTGGGGCGCATGCGATGCCTTGTTTACACCTCGCCCCTCGGGCCACTCTACGACATAGCCTACCAAACTCAAGGCGACCTGCTTGCGCGGCTCGAAGAAGAAGCGCCGCGCTCCTCCGATCTTCTCGGCGACTCTCAACGAACTGGAGAACGAACACACACCATCAATAACGGTGATCGAAGATGTTCACTGGGCGGATGAAGCTACGACTCGACCTGCTGAAGTTTCTCGGCCGCAGAATCAATCGAATCAATTCCATGCTGGTCGCCACTTACCGTGACGATGAAGTCGGAGCAGATCATCCGCTGAGGCTGGTTCTGGGCGATTCATCTCATCGCTCGGTGATGCGCCTTCGTCTTCCGCCGCTTTCCGAAGCGGCAGTTGAACAGCTGGCAGCGGATGCGGGCCGACGTGTTGAAGATCTTCATGCGGTGACTGGCGGCAACCCGTTCTTCGTAACGGAGGCGCTGGCAAGCAAAGAATCGGGCGTGCCGGTTACGGTGCGCGATGCTGTGTTGTCTCGCGCGGTGCGGCTCTCGCCTGCTTGTCGTGCAGTGTTGGAACTGGTGTCGGTCGTGCCTGCAAGAACTGAGATGTGGCTGCTTGATGGCGCAATAAGGCCCCAGGACTCCAGCATCGAAGAGTGTGTGAGCGCCGGGATGCTGCGCTGCGAGGGCGAAACGATTTCTTTCCGACACGAGCTCGCGTCGCCTGGCAATAGAAGATTCGATTGCTGCTCCGCGACGCCAGAGCCTGCACCATCTCGTGCTGAAAGCTTTGCTCAATCGCGGCCCGGAAGGGCTACTCGGCCAGGATAGTTCATCACGCGGCGCAAGCCGGCGACGGTGCGGCAGTGCTGAAATACGCTCCCGTCGCCGCCAGACAGGCAGCGGCGCTCAACGCGCATCGTGAATCAGCCTCGCATTACCAGACCGCATTGAAATACGCCGACGAGTTAGCGCCGGAAGAACGAGCCCAGTTACTTGAATGCCGGTCGTATGAATGTTACCTCACGAATCAGGGTGAGGAGGCAGTACAGGCTCGCCGTGAGGCTCTCGAAATTTGGAGCCAGCTCGGCGACCAGGCTGCGACAAGGTAATAACCTCCGGTGGATGTCACGGCTCCGGTTGGTGGGTAGGTCGTAAAGCGCAGACGCCGATAGGCTACGCTATTGAAGCCGTGGCGGTTCTGGAGAACTTGCCGCCCGGCCCGGAATTGGCAATGGCTTACAGCAATCGCGCGCAACTGCACATGCTCGCAGATGAAAATCAACAAGCGGTGCTCTGGGGTAGGCGCGCAATTGCCTTGCGCTCAAGATCTGGGAGCGACTGGAAACGCTCGTTCACGCGCTGAACAATGTCGGGACGGCAGAATTGCTTTCTCAGGATGAGCAGGGCCGCATCAAGCTCGAAGAGAGTTTGCGGCTGGCGTTAGCAAACAGTTTTCAGGAACACGCGGCCCGCGCTTTCACCAACCTTGTCTTCCGCCGCCGTAAGAGCCCGCAATTATCATTTGGCGCTGCGTTATCTTGATGACGGAATTGCTTACACATCAGAACACGACATGGACTCATTGACCGATTTATATGAGGGTGGAGCAGGCGCGCGCGCATTTCGAGCAGGGGGACTGGGACAGTGCTTCCGACGAAGCTGAGTTTGTGCTGAAGCATTACGGAGTGCTTGCCATCACCAGAATTCCCGCCCTTGCTGTGCTTGGGCATTTGCGCGTCCGTCGTGGCGACCCCGATGCTGCACGCTTGCTGGCAGAAGCTCACGAGCTGGCAATGCACGCCCAGGAGCTTCAACGCATTGCTCCTGTCGCTTCGGCGCGCGCAGAAGTGCCTGGCTCAAAGGCGACCTTGAACAGTTGTTGGACCAGGCGCAGCCGTGTCTGTGAAGATGGCCCAAGGCCACGACGATCCGTGGTTGCCGGGAGAGTTTGCGTTCTGGATATGGCGCGCCGGCGGCGCTCATAGAAACCGCTCGAAAACATGGCACCGCGCCTTATGCGCTCCAGAGTGTCAGGCGACTGGCGCGCCGCCGCCGCAGGCGTGGAAGGAAATCGGCTGTCCTTATGAAGAAGCGATGGCGCTGGCAGACGGCGACGAACCGGCACAGCTCGCGGCGCTCGAGATTCTTGAAAGACTCGGAGCCGGTCCGGCAGCCGAAAAACTTCGCCACACGTTGCGCGCAACCGGCGTGCGCGGCATTCCCCGCGGTCCCAGGCCCAGCACCAAAGAAAACGCCGCCGGGCTCACGAACCGGCAGATGGAAGTGCTGGCGTTGATGACCGATGGATTAGCCAACGCCGAAATCGCTGATCGCCTCTTTATCTCGGCCAAAACAGTCGACCACCACGTTTCCGCCATACTCGCAAAGCTCGACGCGCGCACCCGCGTCGAAGCCGTATCGCTTCTGCCTTGCAGTCAGGCCTCATAAATCAAAATAGGGAACGACCAACTCCAAAATAGGGAAACCTCCGATTCGCAGCCAGCTGCCGTTTCTGTACCCTCCTGGTCGAGTTGAGAACATTCGCACCATGGACAGGAGGGAGATGCTATGCCGCGCTACATCGTTGAAAGGAGCTTTCCGGAGGGTCTGAAGATTCCGCGCAACGACGAAGGTGCAGAAATCTGCCGGCAGGTCGTGCTTGATCAATGAGGCAGACGGCGTCACCTGGATTCACTCTTACGTGAGCGATGACGGAAAAAGACCTTCTGCACCTACGACGCGCCTTCGCCGGAAGCGATTCGGCGCACGGCCCGACGGAACAGTCTGCCGGTCGATCGCATCACCGAGGTGCGCGTCCTTGACCCTTATTTCTATCGCTAACTGGAGTGGGAAGTTCCATGTCAAGAAACGGATAGATCCGCCTGGACCGCGCGATTAATATCCGCGTCCCCGAGGTCGGAAACGCTAAGGAGAAGTTAATCAGACCGTAGACGCAGACCGCGCCTGGGACGGTCGAGATCTGCGCCGCAAAGGCGCAAGAAGAGGAGCAAATCGAAAATGACTACGAATTCAAACAACACTGTGAATTCAAAACAGAGAAATACCTTGCGGTGTTATCCCGCAATTCCAAACTAATGAGATCTTTCATGCTCAGGCTAATTTGTCTGGTTCTTATTTCTTCGCTCTTAACGGTCTGCACCCTCAGCCCCGCGCTGGGGCAGGAAGCGAGAATAGGCGGTCTCTGACAAACTCAGATCGTCACCGCCAGCGTCACTACAGATGGTGTGCGCATTTCGGCGCCGAGCGCGGTGGCGCAGTTGCGACTGGAGGTTTACGACGACGCGGGACAGAAGCTGCTCGACACGGAGCAGAGCGGCGGCAACGTGCTCGACTGGCATTTGCAGGGAAACGCCGGAGAGCGCGTTGCGGACGGCACCTACCTGTTGTGTTGTGACCGTCAAGAATCCGGGAGGACAACTAAGTCGAAAGCTCGGCCTGGTTAATCTGAGTGCTCAGTCAGCCACGCTACGCCCCGCAGCCGTCGCTGAACTCAAGCCCGCAACAAGCGCAGGTCGTGGGGCCGATCGAAGGTCAAGATCGAGGGGCTGGCGGTGATGCCGGCAGAAGAGGCAAAGCCGGTGACTGTGCTGGCGCACACCGGAGACGAGGCTCAACTTACGCGGTCGCGTGGGGCACTGAGTTTTCGTTTTGGTGATTTCTTCTCCGCCAACGACCGAGAGCAGATGCGTTTGACTGAGGAAGGAAACCTGGGGATTGGCACTACCAGAGCCGAAAGTGAAGCTCGACGTGGCGGGGATGATTCGGGCGCGCGAAGGTTTCGTACTTGGCTAACGGCAGCGTTCCTTGAACGTCCGTAACGATCGCGGTGCGCTGACGTTGTCACCAACTCGGATGGCAGCGTGAACTCCGAACGTGGCCGGCAGCGGCACACCGAACCGCATCACCAAAGTGGGCAGACAACGCTGGCACGCTGGGCGACTCGGTGATCACTGAGACGAGCGGCAACGTCGGCCTTGGCGTTGCGAGTCCAGGTGACTTACTTGATATTGCCGGGGCTCCGAACGCTGTTGGCAGGTCTGGGATACACGTCAGGACTACCGCCAGCACCGGGAATTCTACGCTCTACTTTGATAACGATCGCGGCAACTTCGCGGCCTATGGTGGACTCCTGACTGGAGGTTCCGGCAATACCTCCCCATTCTTCGCGGAGTTACACGCGCAGACAAAACGTTTCTCATTGCAGACGGCCCGTCAGAGTTTAGGTCTGGGTATCGGTACGCTCGTTCCAAAACCAGTTCTTTTCGGCACGGCCAATGCCGAACGGATGAGAATTGACGGTTCCGGCAATGTCGGCATCGGCACCACCAACCCCTCGGCCAAGCTCGAGGTGGCGGGCAACGTCAAGCTCAGCGGTGCTGGCAATAGCCTGGTCTTTCCGGATGGGACGAGCATGACGACGGCAGCAAGCGGCGGCGGATCAATGTCCGGCACGAGCGTCATCAACGCCGTCAATGATCCGGCGACCACGGGCACGATTAATGACACCCGGCTGTCGGGCAATGTCGCCAGGCTCAACGGTGCCAACACCTTCGCTGCTAGTCAGAGACGTGACCGGTAACCTCGCGGCGACCGGAACCATTGCGGCGGGAGGCAGAGTGGAGAGCAATTCCGGAGGGTTCAAGTTCCCTGATGGAACGGTTCAAACCACTGCGGTGGCGGCGAGTCCGGCGGGCCAGACATACACAACGTTCCCGTTTGGCTCGGATATAGAAATAGGAAAGCCAATATCAGAACCTGGCGGCGGGACCGTAAACATCCTTACGCTGAACGACCTTCCGGCCGGCAGCTACATGGTAACTGCATCAATCCAGTTCGAGAACAAGGCGATCTTCAATAAACGCCTCGTAGCGTGCCAAGTGATAGATGAAGGCACCTGGTTTTTCAGAATTGAGGGCCAGGGCGGCAACATGGACCAGATGCCGGTGACAATACACACCCTAATAAATCATGGGGGAACCATAAAAGTGTATTGCGCGGCGATTGATGGCTCGGGCCGGAGCAATATCCTTGCCAGGGCGCGCCGCCTCACCGCCATCAGGCTCGGAACTGTTGTGACCCAGTGACGCAGCTCTAAGCACGCGTTGGGGGCGCGAGGGTGGTGCGACGACGGCGAACTGGCTGATCTAATCGCCGCATCACCTCGGTCCGTTAGCAGAATCTCCACTGAGTTGCGTTAAATTGGTACCAGCGCTAGCGCTTGACAACAGAAATTGAAACAATGCATGGC